>Ga0172375_10002044_pt1 | contig 31947 bp, 23 predicted proteins | sample LakKiv1m_FD_114537 | JGI IMG/M metagenome (GOLD analysis project Ga0172375, IMG submission 114537) | Freshwater microbial communities from Kabuno Bay, South-Kivu, Congo - kab_092012_11.1m | ecosystem: Environmental > Aquatic > Freshwater > Lake | place: Democratic Republic of the Congo... | reverse complement strand
CTTTGCTGTTGTCCGCCCGACAACTGGCCCGGCATGCGATCCTGAAGCCCGGTGAGTTCGACCTTGGACAGCACAGCGGCAACCCGGGTTCCGATCTCGGCCTTCGACACCTTGCGCTCCACGAGGCCAAACGCGACGTTCTCGCCGACGTTGAGGTGCGGCCACAGGGCGTAATTCTGGAACACCATGGGGGCCCCGCGCTCGTGCGGCGGCAGGCCGGTGATGTCCCGACCATTGAACGACAAGGTGCCCGAATCCGGCTTCTCGAGCCCGGCGAGGATACGCAGGAGGGTCGACTTGCCGCAGCCGGAGGGCCCGAGCAGGAAGAAAAGTTCGCCGGGCTGAACCGAGAAGGACACGTTATCGAGCGCGACAACGGAACCAAACCGCTTCGTAACCCCGCGCAACTCAATCGCTGCCGTTTTCTGCTCTGCCATGGCGACACACCTTCCGGTTGATCGTGCGGAAGCTTCTTACCACAGCCATCCGGCCGTTGCACGCGGATTTGGGTCTCGAGTTGGAAACATCGGTGACATGACAAGGAATCTCCCCTTGAACACGGACGGATTACCTGCCACCCTTTCGCCATGACCATGACATCCAAGGAACGAGTGCTGATCACGTTGGCGCGGCGGTCCGCGGACCGCGTGCCGATCAACTACGAAGCCAATGGCGGCATCGATGGCCGCTTGAAGGCGCACTTCGGGCTGAAGCCGGACGATCACGAAGGCTTGCGAGATCTGCTGGGCGTGGATTTCCGCGGGGTCGACGCGCCGTACGTGGGGCCGCGGTTGCACCAGGACATCCCCGAGCGCGGGGTCAGCGTCGACATCTGGGGCATCCACAGGCGCTGGGTGGAGCACGGGAACGGGGGCTATTGGGACTACTGCGATTTCCCGCTGCGAGATGCCGATGAGGAAACCGTTGCCCGCTGGCCCATGCCATCGCCGGACGACCACGATTACCGCGGGATCAGGGATGCGTGCGGACGGCAACAACGGTACGCGGTCCACGTGGGCGGGGCCGGGCTCGGCTGCATCATCAACACCGCCGGGTTTCTCCGCGGCATGGAGCAGGTCCTGGTCGACCTCGCGCTGGACGAGCCGGCGGGACTGCTGTTGATGGACCGATTCCTCGACGTCCAGTTCGAGGTCGCGCGCCGGGTTCTGGAAGCCGCCAAGGGTGGCGTCGACTTCATGTGGATCGGCGAGGATCTCGGCTCGCAGTATGCGCCGCTCATCGGCATGGATCTGCTCAAGCGACACATCCTGCCGCGACACCAACGATTCTTCGACCTGGCGAAGGCATACAAGCTTCCCGTCATGATGCACACGTGTGGATCCAGCAGCTGGGCCTATGGCGAATACGTCAAGATGGGCTTGGCGGCGGTCGACACGCTCCAGCCCGAGGCGGCGAACATGTCGCCGGCGTATCTGAAGAAGACCTTCGGCGATCGCCTGGCTTTCCACGGATGCATCAGCACGGGCGGACCGGTGGCCTTCGGCACGGTTGCCGACACTGTGCGCAATTGCCGCGAGACCCTCGACACCATGATGCCGGGCGGCGGCTACTGCTTTGCGCCCACGCATGCCCTGCAGGACAACTCGCCGACCGAGAACGTCGTCGCCATGTACGAAACGGCGCGGAAATACGGGAAGTACTGACAAGAAGAGCCGGCTACACCCTCGCGGCATTGAGAACAGAGTCGTTCATGCGCCGGACGGCGACCCAATCCTGGTCTGTCCATGATGCGGGCGGGCGCCCCTCCGGTGGAGTGAGTCCGATTGAGAGATCGACCCGCAATCCTCGTTCGCGGATGAGGTTGAATGTGCGCTGTGTATCGTCCTGACCGGCGCCTGCGATGATGAGCGTATGACCGTCCGCCCCTGCCCCGGCGAGCGCCTCAACGCCCATCTGCCCGCCGTGGATTGCCTTGAGACCGGGCGTCGCGCACATGGCCTTCACCACCTGAGAGAAGTCGCCGCAGGAATGCACCGCCAATCCGCCAAACCGGCGCGCTATGGTTTCCAGACACGGCTGATAGAACTCGCGATAGAAGTCGGCTGATATCATCACCAGGCTGTCGGCGGACAGCGAGGCGCCGGCATCCGGCGGCACCCAGTTCCAACCCCACAGGTGCGTGCCCACAAACCGGTCGCCCACGACCCTTTGCTGGGCCTCCCAGAGGAGAATGAACGCATCCGTCACCTTTCCCGTCAGGGCGTTGTAAGCATCGCCGTCCTCGTACGCACAGGCCAGGAGATTCTCGTAGCCCCACAATTGGCCACACACGTCGGCCGGGCCCTGCATATCGGTGACATGAATAGGCAGCCGCCCCTCCGTTTCCTCAAGGACGTACTTCTCCATCGCCAGCCACCCGTTGGCCACGGTGCCGGGTCCCATCGACGGCGCGGGGAGTTTCTCGATATCGGCGACGCTGGTAATGACCCGCGCGCAGGTGTAGTCCGATTCCTTGACGATTTCCCGCGCGCCCAACATGCCGGGGATCGTGCCTTGATGGCAACCCGGGAAGAAGGCCGGGATGAAATCGTCTTCCAGCCGGCCGCGCAGCACAATCTCGTCGATCGTCTGCCTCAGCCGTTCTTCCGGCGTGATCGGAGCCGCATAGTAGTCCAGCGTCAGCGGCGAGAAGCAGAACGGGAGCCTGTCCAGAGGCGGCGCGCCATGCCACAGGCGGGTCAAACGCTCACGGCTGCGCCGCAGCCTTTCCGGCGGGAAAAGCGCGTCGATTCTGTCCAAGCGTTCCTTGACCGAGTCTCTCATACGAGGATTCCGACCACGGATGACACGGATAGCACTGATGGTGAATGGGGCAAGAAGACCTTAGTTCGCATCCGTGTCATCAGTGTAATCCGTGGTGTTTCTTCCCGCCGCTCCAAGAGCTCACCCGGCGACTTCGATCCGCCGCAGGTGGCAGGCCAGCTTGTTTCCGGCGATCAGCTTCGCCAGCCGCGCCGCGTTCCTGTCGATGCGCCCCATGGAGCTCTTGCTGAACATGGCAATCCATTCCTTCGGGACTCCGCCGGTTCCCTTGAGGGCCCCGGCCAGCATGGCCGCGCGGCCCGCAATGGTATCGCTGTCACGGCCGATATTGGTCCCGCCAATGGCGGCCTGGCGTACGTCACCCTTGGCGATCTTGAACATCGCCAGGGCCAGGCCCCACAGTTCCAGCGGGTCGATCATGTGGTATTGCAGGCATTTCTTGTAGAGCTCCTTCCGGGCTGCAAGGACGTCGTCGTACTTGTCGGCAATATCCAGGCATAGCCGGATGTAATCATACGGGCTCCGGTACTTGCGTTTGTCGAACGACGGCATGGAGGTGCGCGGCGCCACGTCCAGCGCGGCCTGCAGCACGCTATTCACCGTGGCATGGGCGCGCAAGGCGTTGGCCGTGGTCGCGGCGAGCATGGCCGCCGCCACGACATCGAGCCCGCGCTGGTACATGTACGCCACAGCGGTTGCGTCCTGGGCTGCCCAGATCGGATCCGCGAGGTTGAACATCCCGACAGGCTCCAAGCACATGACGGTCGAACCCGTCACGATGTTCCAGTGACCGGTGATGCGCGGATCCTTTCCCTGCCGGATCAGGTCGTAGGAATTGCCCATGCATAGCGGGAAGAAATGGTCGCGGTTCAGGCGCTCGTACCAGGTGTGCCCGAAATGGCGGGCCATGACCGGGCGGCCATCGCGTTCGAGGTAGGTCTCCACCAGCAGCATGGCCATCTGGTTGTCGTCTTCACTCTCCAGTCGTTTCGGATCCAGCACGGTCTTCACGCCGCCCGGGTACTGCTTATCGATCTCCCAGTACATTTTGCATTCGACCGGGGACCCCATCGCGTTGCCGATGGCGCCGGCGAGGATCGCTCCCTTGATCTTGTCATGCAGCTGCGAGGAGCCCCTGACCTTCTTCGTCGTCAGCGTCTTGACCTCCGACACCAGCACCTTCTCTTCGGCCAGCCGCCTGGCGACGACACGCCCCAGCTTGAACCACGGTTGGGCGATGGGCGTTGCCCAGCGCCGCCATTCTTCCGGGAAGATCTCCAGGCCGTGCATGGCGCCGACGACCGCTGTGGCGATGACCGCCGACGGCGCATGGAGCCCCACCCACCCGGCGGCGAAGAACTCGCCCGGGTGCGCCCCCACCAGCACCTGCAGCAGCTTCACCGGCTGGTCGTGGTAATTCCGCAGGAGCGGCAACGCATAGCGGATCGGGTTCGGGGAAACCCATCGTCCGTCCGCGTTACTCGGTATGGTTCCCGCGCTCGTCGACCACCAACCCGCGATGACGGCGTCGTCCTTAGCCCCCGGCAGCCCGCGGCTGTACGAATTGAGCTGGTAGAAGAGTTCCTTGTTGTTGTCCTGGGCAATCGCCAGGACGGACTCGACGACGCTCTCCACCGTGGCGTCGGGCGCAAAAGCGGCGGCCACCGCCGCCGCGCACAGGCCGGCCCAGTCGGCGCCGGTGCGTCCCTGCGTAACGCTGGCCAGTTCCACGCCATCGAGGTAGGCACGCTCGGGATCGGCGAAGTGGAAGATGCCGACCGCCGGCATGGCGGCGCAGATCAGTCCGCCCGGCGCATTGTAGAGGCCGCTCAATCGCGGATGCATGCCCTCTTTCAGCACTTCCTGTATCGTGTGGAACCCGTCGAAGGCAAAGGTGGGCGTGGCGACGTAAGCATCGTCTTTGAAGAGCGCCGCGAACGCCTCGGGCGTCAGCCGTCCGTCGGCTTGGAGGTAGGCACGCGCGCCCAACCCGATCAGCGGCGCGACACGGGCCTGCCACTGGTTGTGCCGCTCGGGCTTCCAGTCCGGCGACGGCGCCAACGGGACCTCGAACAGATCCGCCGGTGTCTTGACCGCTTCCCACGGCTTGCCGTTGACGGCTCGGGTGAAAGAAAGCTCCGCCCCAATCACCGCCCCCGTCAGCGCACCTTCGATCCTGTCTTTCAGCGATATCTTCATGATTCCATCCCCGCTATCGGTTGCCCGAGCAATTCCTTCGACATCAATGCCTCCTGGACTATCCCAATTCCTGCCGCATGCAATTACGAAGCCGCGGGCACCGGGATGCGGAGTCGGAGAGTGGAAGGCGGAAGGGAGGTGGCCGAGAATAGCCGCAAAGAAGCATGTGGCGCCTTGCTCTCTACTCCCCTACCCCGGCCTCACTACGACATATGCACAATATATATATTGTTTTCCATTGACGCTTCTACACTATATATGCTGTACTGCAACGACGGTCAGATCACACATTGCGGCACAGAAGGAGCACGCTCATGAACAAGAAGAGACTCATTAGAGACCAACTCGAAGTTTCGCTCAGGCGTTTCGAATCTCTTCGCAACGTCAACCCGCCAGCGAAAGGATGGGTTCGGGCTATCCGTGACGCGCTCGGCATGACTGCCAGGCAATTGGCCAAGAGGCTCGGCGTTGCCCAGCAATCCGTCGCGCGTATTGAGAGAGATGAACTGACGGGTTCGGTGACGATCAAGACGTTGCGACGCGTCGCAGAAGCCCTTGACTGTACGTTCGTCTGCGGATTCGTGCCGCGTTCGACTCTGGAAGCCACCCTCCGCCACCGGGCGCAACAGTTTTCCGCCGCACGACTCGCCCAAGCTTCTCATACCATGGCACTGGAAAATCAGGCGCTCGGCACAAAGGAGAACGAGAAGGTGTTGTCCGAGTTGGTTGACGAACTCATCGACAAATCTCCGTCTTCGCTCTGGGATGAACCATGACGACGTGGGAATATCCTGAAGGCGCCACACCCATCGATCCGGACGAAGCCGAAGGGCTGTTGCTAACGCACATAACAACGCGCTCCGAACTGGATCGCTGGGAACAGGACAACATCACTCAGGCATTTGCCTGGGCAGACAAGGCAAAGCCCACAGACATACTGAACGAGCAGTTCATCAAGGAACTTCATCGGCGCATGTTCGGCGGGGTCTGGAAATGGGCAGGACGATTCCGGCAGAGCGACAAGAACATCGGCATTACATGGCATCAGGTTCCAACCAGCCTTAAGAATCTGTGCGACGACACGCGCCTGTGGATCAAGCTGCGAGAAGAAGCCTCCGACATGGTAGCGGTCCGCTTTCACCACAGACTCGTATCCATTCATCCGTTTGCGAACGGTAACGGACGACATGCACGACTCATGACCGAACTGCTTCTTGAGAACGTCCTCGATCGCCCCCGATTCACATGGGGAAATGCGGATCTGTCACAAGCCGGCAGCGCCCGGCAAAGATACATCAGCGCGCTTCACGCCGCCGATGAACACAACTATGCGCCCTTACTGGAATTCGTGCGTACATAGTCACCCCCATATAGCCAGGCCCGATACTCTTCATCAGGGACAGGCCTTGCCCATTTAATCTGATCTGATAGAGTGCCTTTCATGACCGGTCCACAACTGAAGAAGCTGCTGTTCAGGATCTACATCAATTGGGCCATCACCCTGCTGATCCTGTTCATTCCCAAGCTCATGAAACATTCGAGGGAGCACGTCCGCCAGGCGGGTGAGTTCGCCGCCCAAGCCGAACAACAGTTGGAGATCGCGGCGGTCCTGGATTCGGAGGCCGCCAATCACGCGCAGCGCGAGTGGTGCGAGCAGACCGCCCTGCGCCTGGAGCAACAGACCGGCGATGTGGCGAGGGTATCGGCGTTGAGTGGCGAAACCCCGCAGAACTACCGGAATCCCGATTGGTGCGCACAGCAGGCGCGAAAGTACAAGGAACAGGCAGAGAAGACGCGCGCGGACGCGGCACGGAGTCAGCGCCGCTCGACTCAACAGGCCCGCTGGGCCAATGCGCTCGCCCTATGGGACATTCTTCCCTACTGGACGATCCTTGCCGTCCTGCCGTGGATACTTCACTTCCTCGTCGCCGGCCTTCTGCGCCGGTTCAACAAGCCGCTGCCCCGGTCCAGATCCACCACGGATAGCACGGATAACACTGATATTGGATGAACAAAGAGATCGTTCTTCCTATCCGTTCTATCCGTGTAATCCGTGGTTCTTCTTCCTGCCACGGCCCTTGCGTTTCCGGGTTCCTGTCGTGTACTGGTCACGCTGTTCGGCGGCCATCAGGAGCGGCGACGGCTTCTGCTCGTACAGGAAGGAGTCTGTGCCGCCGCTGGCGGTCGAATCCATGACGGTCAGATGCTCCTCCAACAGCGCGGATTCTTCTTCGAGGTAGGTGTGGCGCGGGTCGAGCGGATGCCGCAGCGGCGGCCCGACCTCCTGCTCGGCAATGGATTTCAGCGGCTCACCGTCGCGCAGGTGCTGATGGAGTTCCAGAGCCCGCCGAACGGTCTCAGTCTTCAGGACTGCGGCCGGCCAACTTCGCTCAAGCAGACGCGCCTCGACCGCGCGGGCATTCCATACACACAACACCCGCAGCGACATGGCCGTCAACCTCGTCTGCCATTCTCCGGGCACTGCCGGTTCCGCAAAACGCCCGAATGGCGCGATCAGGAAGGCGCCCCTCGCCGATTCAGCCAATATTGCCACGTAGATCGGGCGCCGGGCCGGGTCGACCGATGGCACGGGATGGAGCAGCCGGACCTGTCTCACGACGGGGCGGCCAGACGAAGCGATATCCAGCGCCACGCCCTGCGACTGTGCCAACGCGGAGACCACCCCCATCCGCAGGATCTGATCGGCTTCCCATTCCTTCAGCCACCGGCTGAGCCGGCGACACTGATAAACGGGAGACCTCTGCACTCGAATGTCGGGTAATTGACTCATGTCCTATCTACACTGAAGAATTGAGTACAGGCCTTTTCCGATTTTCCCCATAGAAGAACGCGTTCCTTGACCGCGTCATACACCAGGCAGGTCATCCGGCCCAGTGCTGATGCGTGTTCCCGGGGATACCGGGCGCGGACATGGCCGGCGAGGCTGACGAGGGCATGGTGATAGGCCGTATTGAGCACGCTCCGGCCGCAGCGGGCGGCACGGGTTACCGCCGGATGCGCCAGCGACAGACCGAGTTCCCGCGCCAGCAGGGCGATGCGTTCACGTCGTTCCAGGCCGGCAAAGGCGCCTTCCGCTTCCTTGTCGGCCAAGCTCTCCAGTTCGCGTTCCTCGACCGCGCCCGCGGGATCGCCCTCGCCGGCCAGCAGTTCGTGCAGAGTCGGCGCCTCGTCGCCATCCGCCGTGCCGACGGGCGCATCCAGCGGCAGCATCCACCGGCTGGAGTACTCCCGCCGCAGCCGTTCGCGCACCACGTCGCGCATCAGAAGCGTGGCGCCACCTTGCACAGCGTCCAGCGTCGGCGCGCCCTGCAGGCGGGCGCGGGCAAAGAGCCATTGTTTGTAGCACTTGCCTTCGCGGGTATTGCGCAGCCGCAGATAGGTCTCGAACCAGTGCCAGGCTTCCGCCGGTTCAGGCGTGAGCGCGCCCGCGTCGGGCGCATTGGTGGCGCCGGCATAGATCGCGGCAAAGTGATGGAACCGGGCGCGGGCAAACCCGTGCAAAACGTTCCGCGTCTGCGCGGAACACAGTCCCAGAGCGCACTTTTCTTTCCAGGAAATCCAATCTTCGATCGTCTGCATAAACATCAACCGATCAAGCGGTTCTGCCGTTTTCCGAGCCGGCATTACACCATGCCGGACGCCTTCTTTCAAACTATTTTCGGAAAAGCCTCGCGCTCGTTCCTTCCTGTTACCAGCGGCACATGATGATGGTCATGGCCCACACACAGAAGCGAGTAACGACGCAAAGGAGGCAGCGATGGGCAGCATGAATCGGGTGTTCTTGATGGGAAATCTGACGCGGGATCCGGAACTGCGCAAGACGCCGACGGGCATTTCGGTATCCGACCTCGGCTTGGCGGTCTCGGAGAAGTACCGGAACAAGGCGGGCGAGATGGTGGAGTCCGTCTGCTTCGCCGACATCGTGGTCTGGGGACGCCAGGCCGAGACGTGCGGGCAGTACCTGGCCAAGGGGGCGCCGGTCGTGGTGGAGGGTCGTCTGCAACTGGACCAGTGGCAGAACGATAAAGGGGAAAAGCGAAGCCGCCTGCGGGTGCGCGCCGATCGGGTTCAGTTCCTGAATCGAGGTCGGCAGGGCAAAGACGAGGAATCGGCCGCGGCACCGGTCCCGGCCGACGGCCCCGACGAAAACGAAAGGGAGGTGAACGAAGCGATAACCGACAAGATGCCGTTCTGAGTTCTCACGCATGCAACAGTTTTCACGAAAACCGCAAAAGGAGACGCACATGACAAATAACGATACCGAATCCAAAGTCGCCGGAAAAATGTACGCACACAAACTGGTCATCTATCATCCCACCACCGCGGGAAGCGGCGCGGCCCTGCAGTTGGAGCCGCGAGTGAACCGACAGGAGGCGGACCGGTACAACTGTTTCTTCCTGGAAATGGCAGCGCAGAAGACCACGGCCGCCCGCACCGACGGCAACCGTGTCCCGGCAAGTTTCGACTGGGAGCACAAGTTGACGGTCAAACTCGACTTCACCGACATCTGCGAGATGCTGGCGGTGCTGGAGGGACGCGTGGACAAGCTGGGCGGCGCCAAGAGCGGGCTCTTCCACCAAAACGGCAATTCCAGCACGGTCATTACGCTGCAGAAGGCCGACAAGGGCGGCTACTTCATCGGGCTCTCGAAGAAGAGCGGTCCGGACGGGGCCCTGGCCAGGGTCAACCTGTCGTTGAGCGAAGCGGAGGCGATCGGCCTGCGGAGCATCTTCCAGGCGGGCCTGTTCTTCATCACCTTCCACACCCACATCTTCCCGACCGCCGCGTAGACGCTCTGACAGAAAGGAGAATGGCGATGAAGAACGAATCAACGTCGGTGCGCGTCGGAACGCGGGTTGGCGCCGGGGCTCAGGCATGGGATGATGACGACGAGGGGCCCGATACGACACTCTACGAGGAACTGACCCGGCGGGGACTGAAATTCCCCGAGCCAGGCGAGCTCGCTGACGAGGATCTGCCGTGTTCACTCTGGCTTCTCCTACGGCGGCTGGCGGAGCTACACGTGTTTCTCTACAACACAAATCACCTGTCGGACCGGGAGCTCTACGCGCGACTCTGGTACCGGGAACTCCCGATGGAGACCATGATGCCGCGACTGGACGAAGACGAGGCACTGCACCTGGACCTGCTTGGCTCGGGAAGCGAGGAGGAACTGGTGGCCTACCTGAAGTACTACGCGGACAACCTGGACCGCGCCCAATGGAAACTGGATTATCCGGCCATGCCGATGCCCGAGCGGGCCGCATTCCCGTTCGATCGCGATCGCTTCCTTCCGCAGCGGGGCGAGTTGACCGATCAACTCACCGCAGGTGAAGGACCGGTCGCGGTGCCGGCGTGAGCGAGTTGAGAGGCTCCTGCCGGCTTGTCCGGCAGGAGCCGACATTTCGCGTCCCGTGACGCAAGGTCACGGGGACGCCGGCACTCGCACGACAAGTCGCCGCCGATCAGATCACTTCCAGCGCGTCGCGGTCGCCGAGTGTCGGGAAGGCCACGTGCGGCTCGGTCTGGTACCAGTAGGCCACGGACGCGATGTCGTCCTGCAGCGGCAGGTACCGGCCTTCGCTGCGCCAGCCGATGGCCTGCATGGTCACCCGTAGATCCTTCTGGAACCGGATGGGATCCATGATATGGAAGCGATAGAGGCCGTGCCGGTTGCCGGCCTTGCCATCGCAGGATCCCATGGGATAGCCCAGGAACGGCGCCGTGAAGTTGCTGCCAAAGCACCAGGCGCCGCCAAAATAGTCCTCCGTACCCGTCCCGCAGATTGATGGAAACTCGCCGTCGCCATCTATAAAGGCCTTGAACTCCCCTTCGCCCCACCAGCCGGTCGAGTTCTGCTGCCAGGCCATGTAGGTGCCGACATAGTGTCCCTTACCCTTCACACCGTCCAGGATGGTGTAGTCGTCCTTGTACGCCAGCGGATTCGTCCGGCGGAACTGGGCATGGAAGTAGGCGTCATCCTTATCGATGGGGGTCTCGGCGAAGTTGATGGCGAAGAAGAACCCGCCCACGTCTTCGGGGGCCCGGTTCTCCACCGTGATCGTGGCGTGTTTCCGGAAGGGCATCGGGAAGAAGGAATTGAATGCACCACTCGGATTCACGTTGATCGGAAGGGATAGCACGTTGGTGCGCATCTTCCAGCCATTGCAGAAGAAGTCGCCAATCGGTGACTCCACGCTGGGTGTCTTCTCCTTGTCCCAGTAAATCCGGATAACCAGGTCGCGGAACCACTTCGGATCAAAGGTAATCCAGATGTGCTGGATGACGCCGGGTCCCGCGACATCCATCAGCGTGGTGGTGGCCTGTTGGGGCAGCGTAATACAGGGCCGGACCTTCCAGGGACGCCCGAGGTCCCGCGCGCAGTTCTGCTTGTACCAACCCTGCCCGATCTTCACGACTTCCGGTTGGGGTATATCGGCGACCTCGGCCATACCGCCCCGGCCTTTCTCGCCGTAAACGTTTTCGGCCGTGATCGAGCGCGTCTTCGCGCCTGACAGTTTCATGATGTTGCCGAGATTCATGCTGGCGCCGTTGAAGTTCATCTTTTCTCCCATGGGTTTGTTGTGCCGATCCTGGCCGGCCGAAAGCCATTACAGTGTGACCGTGTCATAAGGCCACATCATGAGGCCGCCGTCAAGGACCTTGACGTTGCGGAAGCCCTCCGCACGCAGGATGATGGAGGCCTCGTAGGCGCTCAGGGATGATTGCGAATAGACCACGATCTCCTTGTCGCGCGGAAGCTCCGCTGCCCGCGCACGAAGGACCGGCAGCGGGATATGGATGCAGCCTTCCAGGCGCGTGTCCTCGAACTCGGCATGGGTGCGTACATCGAGGAACACGATCTCTCCGCCCTCGTTCAGCTTCCGGCGCACCTCCACAGGTGAAATGCCTTCCAGGCAACCGTCGAGCTTGTCCCGGATGATGTTGCAGGCCGTGTGGATGTTGTCGAGCGCGTTGGAATAGCTGGGCGCATACGACAGGTCCAGGTTGGCGACATCGTCCGCCGTCAGCCCGCCGGTCAACGCCGTCACGGCCACGTCCATGCGCTTCGCCACCTCGCCGTACCCGATCGCCTGCATGCCGAGCAACTTGCGGGTCTTGGCGTCCGCGATCAGCTTGATCATGATCGGGGCGGCATTCGGCATGAAGTGCGCGCGGTCCAGCGCCGGCAGGAGCGCGGTCACAACGTCGTAACCGAGCTCACGGGCCAGCCGCTCGGTCAACCCCGTGCGGGCCACGGTCATGTCGAACACCTTGCACACGGCCGTCCCCAGCACGCCGGGGAATGTCGACTTTCTGCCGCTGATGTTGTCGGCCGCCACCCGCCCCTGTCGGTTGGCGTTGCCGCCGAACGGCGCATAGAAATGACGCCCCGTGATCATGTCGCGGCACTGAACGCAATCGCCCGCCGCGAAGATATTCGGGTCGGATGTCCTCATGTGTTCATCCACCTGGATACCGCCGTTCGGGAAGACCTCGAGGCCGGCCTCCTTGGCCAGCCCGCTGTTCGGCCGCACCCCGGCGCCCATGATCACCATGTCCGCGGGCCACGTGCCATGTTCCGACACCACGCGTTCGACCCGGCCGTCGCCCTCAAAGGCCGTCACCCGGGTGCTGACCAGTATCCGGACGCCCCGCGTGCCAAAGTACCGGCGCACATGTTCGGCCATCTCGCCGTCAAATCCCTGGAGGATCTGTGACTGCAACTCCACCAACGTCACCCGGCATCCGGCTTCCACCAGCGATTCGGTCATCTCCACACCGATCAGGCCGGCACCGACAATCGTGACGTCCACGGCACGCCGATGCGAAGCCACGGCGCGGATTCCTTCCGCATGTTCGAGCCCGTGGAGCGTATAGACATTCTTGAGGCCGACCCCGGGAATCGCCGGCACAATGGGCAACGCGCCGGTGGCCAGCGCCAGCTTGTCGTACGGGATCCACTGTTCGGTTCCCTGCACCAGATCCTTGACCCGAACGCGCTGGCCTTGACGGTCGATTTCGAGGGCTTCGGTGCGTTGCAGAACGCGAATGTTTTTCACCCGTTCAAAATACTCGGGGCCCCTGACCACGCCTTCGTCGATGGACACCAGCAGGCTCTGGTCCTTGACCTTTCCCGATATGTAGAAAGGAAGGCCACAGCCGGCGTAGGACAACACCCGGCCGCTCTCGATGATGGTGACGTCCGCACCGGGCAGGAGCCGCATCACACGGGAGGCTATTTTGGGACCCGCCGCGACTCCGCCGACCACCACCACGCGGGGACCCGCTTTGCGGCCGTGGGCCGGGTGCCGGGCATCCGCGCCCTTGGGTCTGGCAACGCGCGGAATGGCGGCGGAGACTTCCACGCCACCGAGGTCCGATTTCGCGGCCTTGACGGTTCCCTGGGCTGCCGTTATGACCGCGTGCACGAAGGCCAGGCCGAGGCCCGTGCCGGATATGCCCAGCTTCTTCGCGTTCGCGGCACGGAAGAACGGCTGGAAGAGGCGGGCCCATTCTTTCTCGTGAACCCCGATCCCGGAGTCCGACACGGAGAACGCGACCTGTCCCTCTCCGCCATCCGCCACACGCGCCACGATCCGGCCGCCATCCGGCGTGTACTTGACCGCGTTCTCGATGATCGCCGCCACGGTCTCCTGTAACGCCGCCGGCGACGTGCCCACCCAGGCCTCCTCCAACTCCACTTGCAGAATGAATTCGAGATGCTTGTCGGCCGCGGCGGCACGGTAGCGTTCGACTCCGTGCCGGAGCGCGGACACCAGGTCGGCCGCCGCCTGCCCGCCATGACGCCCCACGGCATCGGAAAGCGCCAGGAGCCCCTTCACCGTATCCATGGCTTCGGAGGCCTTGCCGTCGGCCGATTGGAGCATGGTGCGCTGGCGCTCGTTGAGCTCGCCGGCAAAACCGCCAAGAATCGTACGCAGGATAGTCTGGAGCGTGTTGATCGGCGACTTGATCTGGTGTGCCACGATGGCCGCCTGCTCGATCTGCTCCTTCTTCTCGTTCTTCAGGACATCATCATGCTTTGCCATAGCACAGAAATCTTACTCCAGTTCCGCCAGCGAGTGAAGCTCCAATTCCGACCCATGACGCATCCAAGCGAGGTCCATCATGGGAGCGCGACGAGTTGCTTCTGGCGGCCGCGGAAACGCAGGCACTGCTTGTAGCCCGCTCCCTTCGCCAGTTTCAGTGCCTCGTCAAAAGCATAGCCGACGTCCTGCGGCGTGTGAGAATCGGACCCGAAGCAGATGGGAATCTCCCGTTCCCGCGCCAGCTCGAGGATGAGCGGCGAGGGATAGATCTCCTTCACCGGCCGACGCAATCCCGACGTATTGAGCTCAATCCCCATGCCGGCAGCGGCAATGCGGTCCAGCGTCGGCTGGGCCATCTCCTTCACCGCCTTGTCGCGCGGTCGATAGCCGAATTTCTTGGGCAGATCGAGGTGAGCCACCACATCGAACAGCCCGGTATCGGCCAGCCTGGTCACCAACTGGAAGTACTCCCGCCAGGCTTGTGTCACGTCCACAGAATCCCAGGTGGCACGTTCCGCCGGATTGTCGAATCCCCAGTCTCGGATGTAGTGGACGGAGCCGATCACCAAGTCCAGTTTCTGCCCGGGAAGCCATGTCCGAAGGAACTCCACTCCGCTTTCATAGTAGTCGCCTTCGATGCCGAACAGGATCGGCAACGTGGCCGAATCGCGGCACTCGGCCACGTTCTTCACGTAGGCGGGGAACTCGCTCAGCACCATGCGGTTTGTCGGATCATATCCGTCCGGTGCCGGCGCGTGGTCGGTGAAGCAGATCTCCGGCAGTCCCTTCCGACTGGCCTCCTCGGCATATTCGGAAACCGTTCCCTGGGCATGCTTGCACAGGGCCGTGTGCATATGATAGTCAGCCAACATCACGTCTCGCTCGCCTCCCGCCCCGCGTGTACATGCTTCTTCGCCGTCCGACGATCGAGGCCGGTCCGACGCGCCACCTCTTCGTAAGTTCCATGCCGGCTGTATAGAAGGGCGCAATAGTCGGCAAGCAGATTCTGCGCGTTGTAGGCGCCGGCATCGATGCCATCCATCAAGGTGGCCCGCAGGTCGGGCGCCACAGCCGGACGGTCTCCGCCGTAGGTCCGCGTCAGGATCGTTCTCCGTACGGCCTGCTCCAACTCCCGCACGTTCCCGGGCCACGCATAGTCGCGGCCCAGTTTCTCCTCGATCACGGAATGAACGACATTCACCAGTTCCGGAGAATCCTCCCCGATGATGCGCCGGACGGTGAAACAAAGGAGATCGTCCAGTTCGGCCGGATCCTCCGCCAACCGTTGACGGAGCGGCGGCACCGTGATGACGTCGGAGCAGAGGCGGTAGAAGAAATCGTCGCGGAACAACCCCTGCCCCCGAAGCTTGCCAAGCGGCTTGTTGGTGGCCGCGATAAACCGGCCATGAAATCGCCGCTTCTCATGGCTACCGACCGGCGAGAAAAGCCGCTCCTGAAGCACCTGCAGAAGCTTGATCTGTACCGGGACCGAGACGTCCCCGATCTCATCGAGAAAGATCGCGCCATGCGGGCTGCACCGGGCGAAGACACCCTCGTGCGCCTCCACCGCGCCGGTGAACGCCCCTTTCTTGTGCCCGAACAACTCCGATTCGATCAGCGACTCGGAAAACTGCGACAAGTTCATGGGAATGAAGGAACGCATGAAGCTCTCGGTAAAGCATTGTCGTTTCTCGTCGAACGGTATGAAGCCGGAACGGCCGATGGCCGTGGCGGCGGCACCCTTGCCGGTGCCCGTTTCGCCCAGCAGAAGCGTGGAGAAATCCTCCATTCGCGCCCACAGGAATTTTTCGTAGAGACGCATATCATGCGTGAATACGTTGTTCCACAACGCCAAGCGAAGCTGTTTCATGGACGGACTGCGACCGATCAGCGCGCAGTCGATGAAGTAATACGCCCGCCGGAGCTGGTAGAACATGGCCAGGTAGCGCAGTGCATCCGGCTTGCCGATACCCCGCCCCGTCATCTCACCGATCACTTCCTTCCAGAACGAGACCGGGCACAAGGCATCGCCCGCCGCGATCTGCTTCTGAATCAGGCCGTCGAAATCATCAACAAACCGGTGGAAGAGGTCGAAGAGATAGGCTGTGGTGACAAGAGCTTGGTCATCTTCTCCGAATGCATTGACATCGTCTTTGCCCTGGTCGTCCAATTTGCGAAGAAAGGCTCTAGCCCGCGCGAGCGCCACCTCGAGACATCGCTCATGGGTGGCACCCGCTGCCAGACCGGCGATCTCCAGGTCCAGTTTCACCCGCTCATCACTGAACGGATTCGAGAATGCCGCCTGAGATATCAGCACCAGGAATTGCCGTTCTGGCCCAGAAAGCGTTGCCGTGCTCATTGTTCATTCAATGTATATATAATAGGCATTTTGCGTCAATACCAATTCCAGAGCACGGCACAAATTACGTGAGTTCCTGAGGTTTCCTCATGTTTCAAGTCCTCCGGGAACGCTGGCACGTCTGCTGCAATAGGCCCCTTCTCAGTTGGATCTGGCCCTTGCATTGTTATGGTTCGGTGTGGGCCCATGGTGGTAGGCTTGAAGGCAGGAGAGATTCTTTGAATGACACGCCCAGAACATACTCGTTCGCGTGGCTCAATGTGGCGCAGTTCCTCGGCGCGCTGAACGACAACATCTTCAAGTTCCTGATCATCTTCCTTGTGGTGGAACTGACCGGCGCGGGTCATTACGACGCCATCGTGACCACGGTATCGACGGTTTTTGTGATTCCGTTCCTGCTCTTCTCTCACGCCGGCGGCGTACTGGCGGACCGCTTCAGCAAGCGCCACATCATTGTGTGCCTGAAAATCCTGGAGATCCTGATCATGCTCTCCGGCTGCGCCGCCGTCTATTTCGGGAGTCCCCGGGGACTCTACGCGGTCCTGTTCGTCCTCTGCACGCACAGCGCCCTGTTTGGCCCGTCGAAATACGGAATTGTCCCGGAATTGGTGCCCACGGAAAAGCTTTCCCACGCCAATGCCTCGCTTCAAGGACTCACCTACCTGGCCATTATCCTCGGCACCTTCATCCCGTCTTTCTTCCTCGACATGACAAAAGGCAACTACCTGGCCCTTGCCGCGATTTCCGTCGGGGTGGCGGTGGCCGGCCTGTTCAGCGCGTCGAGAATCCACGTGACGCCGGCCGCCCGCGCGGTGCGGCGCTTTTCGCCGCTCTTCGTTCTGGATATCTTCCGGACCCTCCGCCGCGTCAAAGGCGACCGGGATCTGCTGAGCGCCATGATCGGCTCGGCCTACTTCATGTTCCTGGCCGCCTTCGTCCAGCAGGACACCTTCCTCTACGGCGGCGAGTTCCTCCAACTCGACTGGATCAAGTGCGGATACCTGTTTCCCGTGGCGGCCCTCGGCATCGGCGCCGGCGCCCTGCTCTCGGGCCGGCTCTCCGGCCGCAACATCGAGTTCGGCATTGTGCCTATCGGCGCGTTCGGGCTGACGTTCACCTGCCTGGCGCTGAGCATCGCGGAACCCACGTTGCGATCGGTGCTCGGGCTGATTTTCCTGATGGGATTCTTCTCCGGAATGTTCATCGTGCCGCTCGATGCCTTCATCCAGTTCCGCAGCCCAGCGAATCAGCGCGGCGAAATTCTCGCCTGCACGAACTTCCTGAGCTTCTTCGGCGTTGCCCTCTCGGCGGGCGCGCTGGCGCTCCTCAAGGTGGGCCTGGGACTCGATGCCGGCCAGTGTTTCGTGGTGATCGGGCTCCTGACCGGCGCCATGGCGGCCGTCTCGCTCGTGGTGCTTCCCGACTTCTTCGTGCGTTTCATCATCCTGATCGTCACGCGGTGCCTCTACCGCATCCGGATCATCGACCGCGAGAATGTGCCCACCGACGGCGCCGCGCTGCTCGTCTCCAATCACGTGACATGGGCGGACGCGCTGCTCATCAGCGCCACCCAGCAGCGCCGGGTGCGCTTCATCATGGCCCGGGACATCTACGAGCACTGGGTGGCCAAGCCGCTGTTCAAGATCATGCGCGTGATCCCCATCTCGCCGACCGATCCCCCCCGCCAGGTGATCGCTTCGCTGCAGGAGGCCCGCGCCGCCTTGGATGACGGCTACCTCGTCTGCATCTTCGCCGAAGGCGCCATCACCCGGAACGGCACCATGCGCGGATTCCGAGCCGGCTTGGAACGTATCCTTAAGGGCAGCGCGCATCCGATCATCCCCGTCTATATCGGCGGCGCCTGGGGCAGCATCTTCAGCTACTATCACGGCAAGCTTCTCTCCACGTTCCCTCGCAAGATCCCGTACCCGGTGACCCTCCTCTTCGGCCCCTCCCTGCCCGCCTCCTCCACGACGCCGGAAGTCGAACAGAAGGTAACGGAGCTGTCCGGCCGCTGGTTTGATCTTCAGAAATCCCGCCGGCGAACCCTTCCCATGCGGTTCGTCCACTCCGCACGCCGGTTCTGGTTCAGAACGGCGATGACAGATACCACGGGCAAGCACCTGTCCTTCGGCCAGGTGCTGACCGCCGCCATTGCGCTCGCCGATCGAATTCACCGCCTGGCGGGCGATCGGGAGCGAATTGGCCTGCTGCTGCCTTCTTCCACGGGCGGTGCGCTGGCCAACATGGCCGTAACGCTGCTGGGCCGGGTTCCGGTGAACCTGAACTTCACCGCCTCAGCCGACGCCATGGAGTCGGCCATCCAACAGAGCGAAATCACCACCGTGATCTCCTCCCGCGCCTTCCTCACCAAGATGGACGGCCTGAAGGTTCCCGAGGGCACGGTGTACCTCGAGGACCTGGTGGCCGGCATCACGGCCCCGGCCAGGTGCGCGGCGTTCCTCAAGGCCATGTTCGCGTCTGCCCGCTCGCTGCAGCAGTATCGCCGGGTCAGCCCGGATGATGTGGCCACCATCATCTTCTCGTCGGGCAGCACCGCCGAACCGAAAGGCGTCATGCTGAGTCACCACAACATCCTCTCCAACATCGAATCGTTCCGGATGATGCTCCGGATTGAACCGCAGGACAGGATGTGCTGCATCCTGCCGTTCTTCCACTCCTTCGGGTACACCTGCTGCCTCTGGTGTCCGGCACTCAGCGGGTTCGAGGCTGCTTTTCACACCAACCCGATCGACGGCGGAACGGTGGCGGACATGGTCCGCGAGCGAAAGCTCACCATCCTGCTCGCCACGCCGACTTTCCTGCTGGCCTACATCCGGCGCGCCAAACGCGAGGACTTTGCCTCGCTTCGCGCCATCATCACCGGCGCCGAGAAACTGCGCAAGAAGACGGCCGACGTGTTTGAAGAACGATTCGGCATCCGGCCCATGGAAGGGTATGGCGCGACCGAGCTGTCCCCCGTGGCGGCGTTCGGCATCCCGGACATCGTCATCGACGGCGTACGCCAGAAGGGCACCAAAGAGGGCAGCGTGGGGCATGCCGTTCCGGGCGTGACCATCAAGGTCATCGACGCGGACACCGGCCTTTCCGTGGAACCCGGCAAAGAAGGCCTGCTCCTCATCAAGGGGCCCAACGTCATGCTGGGCTACCTGGACAATCCGAAGAAGACCGCGGAGGCCGTCAAGGACGGATGGTACGTGACCGGCGACGTGGGCGTGGTCGATCGGGACGGCTTTGTGTTCCTGCTGGATCGTTTGTCCCGCTACAGCAAGATCGGCGGCGAAATGGTTCCTCACCTGGCCGTGGAGGATCAATACCTGCACGCACTCGGCGCCATGAACCAGTCCGTGGCGGTCACCTCGGCCCCCGATGAGAAGAAGGGAGAGCAACTGGTGGTATTCTACACCGACGAAGCCGGGACCCCGGATCGCCTGCACGACATCATCGCTCACAGCTCCCTGCCCAACCTGTGGAAACCGAAAAAGGACAGCTACATTCACGTGGATTCCCTGCCCACCTTGGGCTCGGGAAAGATGGACCTGAAGCGACTCAAGTCCATGGCGGAAGAGTTCGCGTACAACCGGACGCAAAACGATTCGAAACCGGAGGAGAGTACCCATGGATAAAACAAGACAAAGACTGGCGCGCCTGGCGGTCCTCATCTTGCTGCCGCTCCTGCTCTCAGGTTGTCGCTCAACGGAGATGAAGGGGACGCCCTTCTACTCCGGCGAATACAGCGTTCGGCGCGGGCCGGCAGAGGACCGGGTCAACCTGTGGCCCCTTCTCTACTATCGCGAGCCGGCTCTCTCCGTGCTCTGGCCCATCGGCGAATTCACCGAGGATCACTTCGCGATTCGCCCCCTCCTGTCGGTCTACGGCTTGGATCAAAGCAACCGGGTCTACAATGTGCTCTGGCCGCTGGCCCAGTTCGATCGCCAGACCGGCGACAACCGCATCTTCCCCTTGTTCTGGGGACGAGATTACGCCGTGGCGTTTCCGCTCTACTGGCACTTCGACCATCCTTTCGGCCCGCAGGGTGGCTACGACGCGCTCTTTCCGCTGTGGTCGTTCTACCGGGAACCTGGCAGGTACAACGCACACATCGTGTGGCCGTTTCTTAACTTCAAGGATATCGATCGTGTGAAGGGCTGGCGGGTGTGGCCGCTGGCAGGAAACTACGCACATGAGAACGGCGACTTCTACCGGTTTGCCCTGTGGCCTCTCGGCCATCAGTGGCGGGAGGATGCCGGCAAGGACACCGGAACGGCCTTTCTGCCCCTTTTCTTCCAGAATACAACGCCAAAGGCACAACGGTTCTTCTCGCTTCCTTACTCCTCCTCCGAAGCCACGGACGGCTCGGCATGGCAGCTGGCGCCGCCTTTCTTCTTCCACTCGTCAGACACAAGTGCATCCCGCTTGATCACCCCCCTCTACTCGCGGGGAGAGAACCTGACGAGGCACGAGAACTGGAGTCTCCTGTTCCCGCTCTACTACTCGACCGAGTCCGACAAGGCCCGAACGGTTGCCACGCTCCTCGGCGGCTATCGGCGCAACGAGGACGGACACGGCTGGATCGCCGCTCCCCTTCTGTCGGGCGGCTGGATCGGCGACGGCGAAGGCGACTACTGGTTCGGCGGCCCGCTCGCCCACGTCGGCTGGGACAAGACCTCGAGCTCAAGCCATGTGTTCCCGCTCTACTACCGGTCGCAGGATGACGCCGGCTCCCTCTTCCTGTCGCTGCCGTGGTCGCGCGGAAACAGCGCGGACGGGACCTCGTGGCAACTTATTCCACCGCTGTTCTTCCGGATTGCGGACAGGAATTCATCGGCCTATTGCGTATTTCCCCTTTACTACGTGAATGACCGCAACGGCGCCTTTGTCTCGCTGCTGGCGGCCCGATGGCAGAACGACGATGGTAAAGAGGTGACCGCGGTGCCACCGGCACTGTCTTTCCTGGCGTCCGACAAGGACCGGAGCGACCTCTGGCTGCTGGGCGGAATCGGGCACTTCAGTTGGGGCGAGAAAGCCGAGTCGCAACATGTCCTGCCGCTCTACTACGCCAACCGACGCACCGGGACATTCGCCTCGCCGCTGGGCGCGAGATGGCGCAGCGGGGACGACACCACAACCTATCTCTTCCCCCCCGCCCTGTCGTGGATGACCAAAGCGCCCAAGGCGTCGGACCTGTGGATCGCGGGGCCCCTGGCGCACTTCAGCTGGGGTGAAGAGGCGAGCGCTTCGCACCTCTTCCCTCTCTACTATGCCAGCAAGGACAAGGAGACCTTCCTCTCCCCGCTCGTGGCGAAATGGCAGAGTGGCAACACGGAGCATTGGGTCTATCCGCCGCTCCTATCCGAGTATGTCTCGGACGGAGAGAAAAAGGGCATTCATGGCCTGCTGGGCCTGATCTCCGACGAATGGAGCCCGGAGGAACGAAAAGGTCACTTCATTCCCTTCTACTTCTATGGAACCAAGCCGTATCACGAACTGTACACTCCTGTCTTCGGGTGGAGCCGTGATCCCTCGCAGGGGTTCGTCTACCCGTTGACGCCGCTCTTCGGCTGGTTCACCGGCGACTACTCGGGCGGCTGGCTCTTCCCGCTGTATTCCCACGAGCGGAACAAGAAGACGGGGGATTTCCGCGATACCTTCCTGTGGGGAGAATACGTGAACGACAACACGCATTCGGAAGCCTGGCTTTTCCCCTTCTTCGGCTACCGGATCCAACGCCCGCCTCCGGAAAGCACCAATGCCGTGCGTTACGCCCGCTACGGAAAGACTTTCTGGTCGCTTCCGGCGTGCTGGTACGAGAACGAAGTCCTCGTCACTCCCGTTCGACATCGCGAGACGCAAGCGCCCGACACGACCAACACGGTGACGCGAACCTACGTCAAGAAGCACGGGTTCTTCCCGCTCTGGCGCTACTCAAGCGAGCGGAATCCTGACAAGAAGACCCAGGACGTCTACGCCTCGATGCTCCTGCTCCTCTACGACTACACGCACACGGTGACGCCGGCGCAGGACAACTCCGGCGTGGACGACTACTCGCGGAGCCGGGTGCTCTGGCGGCTGTGGCACAGCGAACGGTCAAACGGTAACGTCAGCGTGGACGTCTTTCCCGCCATCACCTACGACCGGAAGACCGACGGGTTCAAGAAGATCTCGTTTCTGTGGCGCCTCTTCCGGTACGAGCGATCCAAGGACGGGTCCAAGCTTGATCTGTTGTTCATACCTTTGAAACGATGAGGGGGCCCGTGCGACGCGCCATCATAGAACTGATCCTTGTGATACTGACCGGTATCGGTCACGTCGCGTTGGAGGTCGGCACCAGCGGCCTGAAAGGCGCGGCCGATAGCCTGAACCGCCCGCAGCACATCTACAACCTGATCGCCGCCGTCCTGTGGGGCGGCTACCTGGCGTGGCGCCTGTTCACGACGGCAGGTCTGGCCCGCGAATGGGGATTCCGTCGCGACAGTTTCGGCCGCGCGCTGGGCGTGTGCGCTCTCGTAGGGGCCGTGGCATCACTGCCCCTGCTGGTCTACGGCGCGAGGTACGGACGGGTCCCGCTCCCGACCACCTTCTGGCTGGTCTTCGCGCTCTATCCGCTGTGGGGACTGGCCCAGCAGTTCGCGCTTCAGTGCCTGCTCACGCGGAACCTGCGGCAGGTCGTGCCGCGCCTCTTCTTCCGGATCCTGGCGGCGGCAACGATCTTCAGCACCGCTCATTTCCCCAACTATGAGCTCATGGTCCTGACCCTCGCCGCCGGACTGGCCTTCACGTGGATTTACGAAACCTACGGCAATTTGTGGGCGGTGGGCATCATGCACGGGGTTCTGGGTGCCCTTGCCTACTATACCGTAATGGGACAGGATCCGGGTGCGGAATTGCTGGGATTCCTGAATCAGGCAAGATGAATGAAACCCCCAAGAGAAAGAGGCGATCCATGGTGGCCATTGGATTATCCGTCCTGAAGATTGCCGCGGCGGCTTACGCCGGCATCTTCGTGCTCGTGTTCTGCCGGCAGTCGAAATATCTCTACTACCCGGACCGCGACGTGTCCGCCACGCCGGCCGACGAAGAAATGGCCTATGAGGATGTGAGCCTCCGCACACAGGACGGCGAAACCATCAACGCCTGGTACGTCCCCGCATCGACAAACCGTGAAACGGCGCCCGTCCTGCTGGACTGCCACGGGAATGCCGGCGACATCGGCGATCGGGTGTGGTCCATCCAGACTTTCCACAAGCTGGGTCTGAACGTGATGATCTTCGACTACCGTGGGTATGGAAAGAGCACCGGCAAACCCACCGAAAAGGGCACCTATCTTGATGCCATGGCCACATGGGACTATCTCACGACACAGAAGGGATTCGCCACCAACCGGGTCATCGTCTTCGGCCGGTCGCAGGGCGGCTCTGTCGCCAGCTGGCTGACGGAACAGGTTAACCCCGGTGCGCTGGTCATCGAGTCGGCCTTTACCTCGGCGCCCGACATGGCGCATCGGGTGTTTCCCTACCTGCCCTCGCGACTGCTCTGCCGGTTCAAGTACGACACCCTGGCCCACGTGAGGAAGATCCACTGCCCCGTTCTCATCGCGCACAGCCGCGACGACGAAACGGTTCCCTTTGAGCACGGCCGGCGCCTGTTCGAGGCGGCGAACGAGCCAAAGCTCTTCGTGGAGATGCGCGGCGATCACAATGCCGGCGGGCTGGATGCCGATCCGGAGTACCAGCGAATCCTGGCGGAGTTCGTCGCCCGGAACCTGGCCGGGAAGCACACGCCCTAGCGCCGTAAATGGCCGTTTTTCTTTCTGGCGTTCCATTCCGCCGTTGGGTAGACTGTGACACAAGAATGCCAACGACATCCTCACATCGATCGCGTCGGGGCGCCTCTCGCCACGGCCCGGGAGTTCATCACGCCGGGATAATGAAAATGATGAAGAAGGACCTGTCCGACCCCGCCTTCCTTCACTTTGCTGAGGCATGCCCGCACATGATCACCATCATCAATCGTGGCGGGCACATTCTGTTTGCCAACAACACCTGCCAGCGAATGCTGGGCTACCGGCGAGAGGATCTCTACAAGCCGGACTTCAATTACCTGACGGTCATCGCTCCCGAATATCGCGCTGCGGCGCGAAAGAATTTCCTCCAATTCCTGAAGGGCCGCCCTGTCCCCTATCAGGAGACTTGCGCCCTCACTCAAGACGGAATGATGGTCCACATGGCCGTCACCGTACAGCCCGTCGTGTTCCGGGGACAACCGGCGCTCATGGGAGTGATGTCGGACATCACCGAGCGGAAACACCTGGAAAGGAAACTAGTGGCCGAACGGGATCGGCTCCAGTTCTACATCGACGGAATGGCCACCATCGTAGTCGCTTTGAACGCCTCCGGAAATGTCCTGCAGATCAACAAGAAGGGATGCAGAGTGCTGGGCTACCCGGCGGAGAAGATTCTCGGCAAGAACTGGTTTGACCACTTCATTCCGAAGTCCATCCGCCGCAGGGTTAAAGCCACATTTGCAGAGCTGATGGCCGGAACGGCCAGGTTGGACCACTACTTCCGGAACCCCGTGCTCACCCGGTCCGGCGTGGAAGTATTGGTCGAGTGGCACAATAACGTACTGACCGATGAAGAGGGTACCATCGTCGGAACGCTGAGCTCCGGCATTGACATCTCGACGCAGGCCCAGACGCGCGCCATCATCCGGCAAAGCGAGGAGAAGTACAAGGAGCTCTTCAAAAGCGCACCCATCGGAATCTACCGGACGGCGCCCGACGGCCGGATTCTCATGGCCAATCCGGCGATCGTCAAGATGCTGCGCTATTCCTCGTTCGAGGATCTTGCGCGAGTCAATGTGATCAAGGGAACCTATCCACCGGACTTTCCCCGATCCCGCTTCACCAAGGCCCTTATGGCCAAACGAAGCTTGTCCGGCTTCGAAGCCAAGTGGATGCGCAAGGACGGCACGGCGCTTCATGTGCGGGAAAATTCGAGAGTCGTCTACGACAGCAAGGGCAAGATCCTCTACTATGAAGGCACCATTGAGGATATCACGGAGCAGAAGACGGCAAAGGAGGCGCTGGACCATCAGATCGCATTCGAAAAACTCGTGACCGCCGTTGCCATGCGATTCATGAACCTGCCCCCTCTCGAGATGAACAAGGGCATCGATCAAGCGCTCCGGGACCTCGGCCAGTTCATGGGCGTTGATCGCGGCTACGTGTTCAATTTCTACGACAATAACGCGAAGATGGACAACACCTACGAGTGGGTCCAAAAAGGTGTCGACTCCCACATCCACCGCCTCAAGGGCCTTTCGACCAGAGCTTTCGGATGGTCGAACTCCCAGCTCATACGCAAGGAAGTCGTGGTGGTGCCGCAGGTGCGGAGTCTTCCCCCGGAGGCCGCCGTGGAGAAGCGGGAATTCTCCAGGGAGAGCATTCAGTCTCTCATCCTGGTCCCGCTTGTGTGCGGCACCCGGGTGATGGGATTCCTCGGATTTGATTCGGTCCTGAAACCCCATCACTGGACCGACAACAGCATTTCACTCCTCAAGATTATCGGTGAGATCTTCGCCAGCGCCATGGAACGCAAGAAGGAAGAAGAGGAGCTTCTTCATCGTATTGAACTTGAAAACATCATTACCTCGACCTCCACGAAGCTTGTCCATATCGACGCCGGGGAAATCGACAAGGCCATCCGAACCGTGCTACGGGACATCGGCGAGTTTTGCGACGCCGACCGCAGCTACCTGTACCACTTCGATCCTGACGGCAGGAGTGTCTCACTTTCCTACGGCTGGAGCCGGCCGGGGTTGTCGCCGATGTCGTCGAAGCGAACCACGATAGAATTCGCGGCGCTGCCCGTGGGCCTCAAAATGCTGTCTGAAGGAAAGACCGTCTATGTATCCCGTGCCGCCACGGTGCCCCTCCCCGCCGAAGCGGAACTCACGTATATGCGGAAACACGGCATCAAGTCGTTGCTCTGCGTCCCGTTTGCCTGCGGCAACCGACGCGGATTCCTCGGGTTCTCGTCCGAAACGAAAGAGCAGACCTGGACACCCGACGTTGTGACGCTCCTGAAGATTACCAGCGAGAGCCTCGCCAGCGCCATGGAACGACAACAGGCCGATGCCTCTCTTCGCCTGCGCGTTGCGTTCGGGGAGACCATCGCGTCGCTGTCGGCCGGGCTTATTGGCCTCGCACCGGACGAGATGGACGATGCCCTGCATGGCGCATTGAACGATATCCGGAAATTGTTGAAAGCGGACGACTGTTCCCTCTGCCAGCTGACCGAGGAAGGAGACGCGATGCGGCTGGTCTATCAATGGTGCCATTCGGGCCCGTCCGCGGTGCCAGCCGACTGCGTGGTTCATTCCTCCAAACGCCCGCCGTGGTCGCTGGCCAAACTCAAGAACATGGAGTTTGTCCATATATCCGACGTCGGGCAATTGCCGCCCCATTCGGAATTTGAAGTGGCCATTGTCTCCTCCAACAAGCTAAGATCCATTACCCTTATTCCCTTCCACTTCGACCGCACCAGCGTGGGAGTCCTCGGGTTCGCCTTCAAGGAGGAGACGCCGCTGTGGGCCCAGGACATCGTTGCCCTCTTCAAGATCATCGGCGACATCCTGACCAGCGTGATGGAACTCAAGTCGACCTCCTCGTCGCTGCACCGGGAGCAGCAGCAGCTCAAGGCCCTGCTGGACAACATCCCGGACCACATTTACTTCAAGGACGAGAAGAGCCGCTTTATCAACGCCAACAAGGCCATGTACGCGGGACATGGCATCGCGAAACTCGAAGATATCATCGGCAAGACCGATTTCGACCTTTTCACCAAGGATCATGCCCAGCCTGCGTTTGACGACGAGCAGGCGATCATCCAGACGGGCACACCGATCATTGCCAAAGAGGAAAAAGAAAACTGGCCGGACGGCAAGGTCACGTGGGCGTCCACGACGAAGCTCCCTTTGCACGACGGCAAGGGCAAGATCATCGGCACCTTCGGCGTTTCGCGGGACATCACGGAGAAGAAACAGGCCGAAGAAGAGCGGCGGAAACTGGAAGCCCAGATGCAACATGCGCAGAAACTGGAGAGCCTGGGTGTCCTTTCCGGCGGAATTGCGCACGACTTCAACAATCTCCTGATGGGTATCCTGGGCAACACCGGCCTGGCGCTGATGCAGCTGACGCCCGAGTCCCCCGTGTGGAGTCACATCAAACAAATCGAGACGGTGGCCTTGCGCGCTGCGGAACTGACCAACCAGATGCTGGCTTACTCCGGCAAGTCCAAGTTCGTGGTGGAACCGTTCAACCTCACCACGCTGGTCAGCGAAATGGCCCATCTCCTGGAAGTCTCCATCTGCAAGCGAATCGCCCTGGAGTACCAATTCGACGAGACCATACCCCTGATGGAGGGCGACGCGTCGCAAGTCCGGCAGATCATCATGAACCTGATTACCAATGCTTCAGACGCCATCGGCAACAGGAAAGGCAAGATCGTCGTCACGACGGGAGTCATGGACTGCCCCGTCTCGTATCTGGCCGGCTGCTACATCGCCGAGAATCTGTCTGCCGGCCGGTATATCTTCGTCGAGGTATCGGATACGGGGTGCGGCATGGACGCCAGGACGTTGGAACAGATATTTGACCCTTTCTTTACAACCAAGGTCAAGGGTCGTGGCCTGGGCTTGGCCGCTGTGTTGGGAATTGTCCGATCGCACCGGGGCACACTGAAGGTCTACAGTGAAATCGGCAAGGGCACAAACTTCAAGGTCCTTTTCCCCTGTTCCGCCGCCAAATCCGTAAAGACGGTGGCGCAAAAGGAAAAATCGGGGTGGCGTGGCTCGGGAACCATCCTGATCGTAGACGACGACGAGGTCATACGCGTGGTCACCGAACAAATGCTCAAGATATTGGGTTTCTCCGTCCTCACGGCCCAGGACGGCCGCACGGCCATCAAGCAGTGCCGCGAGTGCGACGTGGATTTGGCGGCCATCCTGCTCGACGTCACCCTGCCGGAAACGTCGACAGGCGAACTCATCGAAGAGATGCGACAACTCATCGGCAAGGCGCCGATCATCCTTTTCAGCGGCTACAACGAAGCGACCGCCACCACCGATATGAAGCCCGGCAGTTTCGATGGGTTCCTCCAGAAGCCATTCACCGCCGACGCCTTGGCCAAGGTCCTGCAAGAGGCCCTGGGGAACAGCTAGCCCCGCGTTTCCGACGTGACTTCTCTCAGGCGCCGTTTTACTGTTTCGCCTCTATGACGACGCATGTTTCATCCACACGAATGGCTTTTACTAACCACATCGGGTTTCTACCCGTTGTGCTGATTCTTGCCGCCGGCTGCATCAAGAAAGACGAGAAGAAGCCTGTGACTCCCCCCGTCCCGGTGACCGTCGCCGAAGTGACGGTCAAGGCGCTCCCGATCGAGATCCGGACGTTCGGCACCGTCGAGGCTTCCGCCAGCGTGGCCGTGAAGGCCCAGATCGGCGGTGTCCTTACCAACGTCCACTTCCGCGAAGGCCAGGACGTGAAACAGGGCGACCTGCTTCTGTCCATCGACTCCCGTCCCGCCGAAGCCGCCCTGAAACAGGCGGAAGCTGACCTGGCGCGTGACACCGTTCAGCAGAAGAATGCCGAGATCGAGGCGGGCCGACAGGAAGAACTCCTCAAGAAGGGCCTCACGTCCCAGGACGTGCGTGACCAGGCCCGCACAACGGCCGATGCACTGGCGGCCACCGTCAAAGCCGATGAGGCCGCCGCCGAAAGCGCGCGCCTTGAAATGGCTTACTGCTTCGTCCTGTCGCCCATCAACGGGCGAACCGGCAGGCTTCTTGTGGATGTTGGAAACGTGGTCAGTAGCCAACGATATGCCCCTCCTGACCGTCAACCGGATCAAGCCGGTCTATGTTAGCTTTGCCATCCCTCAACGAGAGCTGCCTGCGATTCAGGAACGGATGGGAGCCGAACCCCTGTCCGTCCGAGTCTTCCTCACCGATAAAACGGACACGCCCGAGACGGGGACCCTGACGTTTCTGGACAACGCGGTGAACACGACCACCGGCACCATTCAGCTCCGCGGAACCTTCGCCAACGACAATGGCCGGCTTTGGCCCGGTCAATTTGTCAGCGTCGTCCTCACCCTAGCCATCCAGCAGGATGCCATCGTGATTCCCTCGGCCGCTGTCCAGACCAGCCAGAAGGGGACCTACGTCTTCGTCGTGAAGTCCGACATGACCGCGGAGAACCGCCCCATCACGGTAGCGCGGGCCTTCCATGACGAGACGGTGATTGCCGCCGGAGTGGCGGCCGGTGAACGCGTCGTCACCGACGGACAGTTCCGGCTGGCATCGGGTGCCACCGTGGCGCTCAAACCGGTCGCCGCCAAGAGCCCCGCCTCACCGCCATGAACATCGCCTCCCTTTTCATCCGCCGACCGGTGATGACCACGCTCGTGATGCTGAGCATTCTGCTCTTCGGTATCATGGCGTACCGGCTGCTTCCCGTCAGCGACCTGCCCAATGTGGATTATCCCACGATCCAGGTGTCGGCCGGGATGCCTGGCGCCAGTGCCGAGACCATGGCGTCTTCCGTGGCCACCGTCCTGGAACGCGAGTTCTCCACGATCTCCGGCATTGACTCCATGAGTTCCGTCAGCGCGCAGGGATCGACGCGCATCACCCTCCAATTCAACCTGAACCGCAACATCGACAGCGCCGCCCAGGACGTACAGTCGGCGATTGCGCGAACGGCGCGCCATCTGCCCGCGGACATGCCGTCGCCACCGTCATACTCCAAGATGAACCCCGCCGCCGCCCCGTTCCTCTTCATCGCCCTCACCAGCCCCACGCTGCCGTTGTCGGACCTGGACCAATACGGCCAGACGGTCATCGGCCAGCGCATCTCCATGGTGGATGGCGTGGCACAGGTGGAGATCATGGGCTCCCAGAAATATGCCGTCCGCATCCAGGCGGACCCCGAGAAGCTCTTTGCCATGGGCGTCGGCATCGACGATGTGGCCAACGCCATCGATGCGGGCAACGTCAACCAGCCCACCGGCGTGCTGTACGGGCCCCGGCGAGCCCTCACCATCCAGGCCCAGGGCCAGTTGATGCGCGCCTCGGACTACGGGCCCCTGATCGTCGCCTACCGGAACGGGGCCCCCGTCCGGCTCGAGGAAGTCGCCCATGTGTTCGACAGCGTGGAAAACGACAAGTCCGCCGCCTGGTACTACAGCTCCCAGGGCAAACAGAGGTCCATCTTCCTTGCCGTCCAACGCCAGCCGGGCAGGAACACGGTGGAAGTATCGGCCGCCGTGCGCGCCAAGCTTCCCTCCATCATCGCCCAGTTGCCGCCTTCCGTCTCGCTCAACATCATGTTCGACCGCAGCACGAAGATCAAAGAGTCGTTCCGCGACGCGCAGACGACGATGGTCCTGACCCTGCTACTGGTGGTCGTCGTCATCTTCGTGTTTCTCAGAACGTTCTCCGCCACCCTCATTCCGGCCCTGGCCTTGCCCATGTCCGTCATCGGCGCGTTCTCGGTCATGCATCTCATGCACTACAGCCTCGACACCCTCTCCCTGATGGCGCTGACCCTCGCCATCGGCTTCGTCGTCGACGATGCGATCGTCATGCTGGAGAATGTTGTCCGGCACATGGAAATGGGCAAGGACCGCCTGACCGCCGCCCTGGATGGTTCCCGCGAGATCAGCTTTACCATCCTGTCGATGACCCTCTCCCTGGCCGCCGTGTTCATCCCGGTCCTTTTCATGGGCGGCCTCGTGGGCCGCCTGTTCCAGGAATTCGCCGTGACCATCGGCACGGCGGTGCTGGTGTCCGGCTTCATCTCGCTGACGCTCACGCCCATGCTCTGCAGCAAGCTTCTGAAACCTCCCGCTTCCATGCATCACGGCCGGATCTACTGGTTCACAGAGCGCGGGTTCACGGCCATGCTGAATTTCTATGATCGCACCCTGAGCTGGGCGCTTCTTCACCGCCGGACGGTCATGGTATTCTCGCTCGCGGTACTCATCGTCACCATCGTCCTAGCCAGGAATGTATCGCTGGGATTCCTTCCGACCGAAGATCAGGATATGATGTCCGTTCAGACGGAGGCGGCGGAAGGCACCTCCTACAAGGCCATGTTCGAATACCAGCAGGCGATGGCGGCGATTCTGCAGGGCGAACCGGAGGTCAAGGACTTCCTGTCCAGCGCGGGAGGCGGCGGGGGAAGCGGCAACTCGGGCCGGATGTTCGTCCACCTCAAGCCGCGCCGCGAACGGGCACTGAGCGCCGAACAGTTCGCCCAGAAAATGCGGCCCAAGCTGGCCTCGGTCCCCGGGGTCCGGGCCTTTCCCCAGGTCCCGCCCCCGCTCCCGATCGGCGGCCGAATGAGCAAGAGCCAGTAGCAATACACCCTGCAAGGCGCCGACACGGCTGAACTTTACCGGTATGCAACCCTCCTTCAGTCAAAGATGGCCGACCTGCCCGGAT
>Ga0172375_10002042_pt1 | contig 31956 bp, 34 predicted proteins | sample LakKiv1m_FD_114537 | JGI IMG/M metagenome (GOLD analysis project Ga0172375, IMG submission 114537) | Freshwater microbial communities from Kabuno Bay, South-Kivu, Congo - kab_092012_11.1m | ecosystem: Environmental > Aquatic > Freshwater > Lake | place: Democratic Republic of the Congo... | reverse complement strand
GGCCTGTGCGGTCGCCTCACGTTTCAGCTCGCGCAGTCCCGTTCGCGTCATGTCACCAGCGTGGCAGTTCAGTGCCCAAAAGGCAAAACAGCACATTGGGAAACCAGTCGGGGCGGTGGGCGTCCAGATGAGGCGATCACCGGCGCTCGACCTCGGCAGCCAGCCCGCGCACGAAAGCCTGGAGCATCCGCGTCAGGACCTGGCGCATGGCAGCTTGTACAACGGCAGAGCCTGAGCGTGGCAACGGGAGGCGTGCCGTCACGGTCATGGTGAAGTCCAGCAGCGTCGACCGATTCCCCTGGACAGGCGAGAGATCGAAACGGCCGTCGGCTCCAGCTACCTCGGGGCGGTCGCCTGGCAGATGGGTGAAGGTGAGGCAGCGCGGCGAGATCCGCCGCATCCGCTCGGTCATCACCGCCCCAATGGTGCCTCCGGGCCAGGCAATGCCCGCGATCTCCCATCGCCAATGATCCTCGTCAAGAACGGTGATGGCGCGAAGGAACGGGGTGTGACGCACCCAGACGTCGGGCTGGAGCAGCACGCCCCAGACGTCATCGATCTCCTGATCGATGACGATCTCCTCGCGCCCGGTGACGCTGAAGCTGTTCAGCATGGGGATACTCGCTCTCTCGTGCGGGGACCGAGTCTGCGATATGCCCGCGGCCTCAGACACCTGCCGGGCCGGCGCCGGGCCTCGAGGCGGACTCGCGTCGTCCCAGCGTCCGGTCGAGATATCCGATCACCCGGTCGAACAGTTCTCCCGCGCGGCGCAGGTCCTCGGAGGCGGGCGCAGGGTCGTCGAAGGGAATGAGGTCACTCACCGATCTCTGTCCGGGGAGGTGGTCGTCCGCGAGCGCCGCTGCCACCCGTGCCGCACTGCGCACGACGGCAGGGTCGGCGGACCAGACCATCTCGAAGGTGCGACCCCCGTCCGGGCGTGGGCGGCTCGCTGGCAGCTCCACCGCGATCAGCAGCGCCGGCAGATCCTCCGCATCGCAGATGACGAACCACTCCCTTCTCAGAGGCGATGCCGCAGGCGTGGGGATCTCCCTTAGGGCACTCGGCGCCTCGTCCCGTCGGCTCGCCGATGCAACATCGACGAACGCGACCGTCACCTGGGAGGTTCGCGCCAACTCGTTCCACCGGATGCGCGAGGCACGCAGAAACTCAGATGTCTGGAACCCCCCGAACAGCCGCGGAAGCGCCGCCCGCGCACAGCACTCGTCCTCGATCGCATGACTCACAGCGGTGAGCGCAGCTTTCGACATCACCCGAGGCGTGAGTTCGGGATGCAGCCGACGCACCTGGGCGAACACGGAGCTGCCGTGACCCGAATCGATGGCAACTCGCCGCACTGCGGCAGCGAGGCCCAGGCCGGCACTGCGGTGCCGCTTCACCTGAAGGACGTCCTCGACATCACCCTCGGAGAACCGACGATGACGCCCGGCCTCCCGGGCTGCCGACGGGAAGCCGTAGCGCTGCTCCCAGCTGCGCAAGGTGGCGACCGGTACGTCGGTGCGCGCGGACAGCTCACCGATGCTCAGGCTGTGGACCACACCGTCCGACATCAACCGATCCATTCATGATGAGTAGATTGAGTTGTCACTCTTGCATAGATTACTGTCAGACCTCCCGAGGAAAGAGACGCCATGCAGAACCGATCGACGGACGAGGCGCTGGCACGGCTGCTGGGCGCCGGTCGGGCTCGAGCCGAGTTCGTGGGTCCCGAGCAGGTCGCCTTGTGGGACTCACTGCGGTCCGCGACGGAGGGCGGCAGACGGTTCCGCCCGTACCTCCTGATGTCGACCCACGACGCGTTGGGTGGACACCAGGAGGCGGCGGCCGCCGAGGTGGGCGCCGCACTTGAGCTGCTCCACACGGCTTTCGTCATCCACGACGACCTCATCGACGGCGACGTGATGCGCCGGGGTCGACTGAACGTGAACGGTACGTTCGCCCAGACGGCGCTTTCCCTGCATCTGAACTCCAAGGACGCCGACCACTACGGCCGCACCGCAGCCATCCTCGCCGGCGACCTCGCATTGGCCACCGCGATCCGTGCGGTCGCCGTCTGTGGCGCACCCGCACCAGTGGTGCGTCAGCTCCTCGACCTCTTCGACGCCGGCCTGCACACCTCCGCCGCCGGCGAACTGGCCGACGTTCGACTCTCCCTGCATCACGCACGCGCGAGCCTTCAGGAAAGTCTGGCAATGGAGGAGCAGAAGACCGGCGCATACTCCTTCAGCCTTCCCTTGCAGGCTGGGGCACTGCTTGCTGGCGCCGACGAGGACACGGTCGAGCGGCTGGGGCAGGCCGGGCGTCTGGTTGGCATCGCCTTTCAACTCAAGGACGACCTCATCGGTGTCTTCGGTGATCCCGAGGTGTCCGGCAAGAGCGCGACCGGCGACCTTCGCACCAACAAGCAGACGCCACTCATCGTCCACGCTCGATCAACGCCAACGTGGGCAGACCTGTCGCGCTATGTGGGTCGAGAACTCGATAGCGATGAGTTGCAACGCGCCCGGGACCTTCTGATAGCAAGCGGATCCAGACGTTTCGTCGAGCACCTCGTCGGCGAGTACGTGCAAGACGCGCGGTCGCTCCTGGACGAGGTCGGGCTGCCCACGCACATGCTCGTCGAGGCGCTCGCGCAACCCGACGCGCTCACAGGCGGCCCAGGAGCCGCCGCATGACCCCGGGTCGGCGTCGAGATCTGATCGGCAATGTCTACGACGGTGTCGCCGAGAGCAGCGCCGCCGTGGTGATCCGCCAGTATTCCAGCTCCTTCGGGCTCGCCTCGCGGCTACTGGCACAGCCGGTTCGTAGCCAGGTCCGAAACGTCTACGCGCTCGTCCGGGTTGCCGACGAGATCGTCGACAACCCCGACCCCGGTCTCAGTCGAGCCTCCCGAGAGCGCATGCTCGACTGGCTACAGCAAGACGTAAACCACTCTCTCGACGTCGGCTACAGCGGGAACGTGGTCGTCCATGCGTTCGCCCGAACGGCTGTGTCCGTGGGGATTCGTGAGGATCTCGTGACCCCCTTCTTCGAATCAATGCGGATGGACCTGCGCCTCAGCGAGCACACCACAGCATCCTTCGGAACCTACGTGTACGGCTCGGCCGAGGTCGTGGGCCTGATGTGCCTACGGGCCTTTCTCGCGGCACCGGACGGACCATCGGATCCGGCGGCAGCCTACGACCGGTTGTCGAACGGCGCCCGGCGGCTTGGAGCCGCATTCCAGAAACTGAACTTCCTGCGGGATCTGGCCGAGGACCACGACCTGCTCGGTCGCGCCTACTTTCCCGGTCTCGACGTCGCCACCTTCTCTGAACGCGACCGTGATCGTCTTCTCGACGACCTCGACGGAGACCTCGTAGCCGCCGTAGCTGCGATCGAGCAGTTACCTCCGAGCAGTCGCCGGGCCGTGGTCGCGGCGCATGGAACCTTCACTGAGCTGTCCACCCGCCTGCGAAGCACACCCCCGTCGGAGATCCGTCGATCCCGGGTGCGCGTGCCGGATGGAGTCAAACTTCGAATCGTCGCGGGTGCGCTCTGGATGGGACACAAGTGAATTCCTCGTTCCCGGATCGGAGTCCTGTGGCTGCATCAACGCCACGGAGCAGCCTCCTCGGCGTTGCATTGTTGCGGTTCTCCCGGGGATGCGGCCTGCAGCGCACCGACGCGAACCGCGGAGATCGCGCGTGAAGATCGGGCTGCGCGGCCGTCGAGTGACCTCGCCCCCGACTGGATCCTCGCTCGAGGTCGTCGTCATCGGTGGCGGCATCGCGGGACTGGCCACGGCGGCCCTGCTTGCCGCGCACGGCCACCGCGTCGAACTGCTGGAGAAGAATGATGAGCTTGGGGGCCGGGTCGGCAGCATCGAGCGCGACGGCTTCCGCTTCGACACCGGCGCTTCGTGGTACCTCATGCCCGAGGTGTTCGACCACTTCTTCGCGCTGCTCGGCACGACCGCCGAGTCCGAGCTCGACCTGGTCACGCTCGACCCGAGCTACCGGGTCTTCTTCGAGCGCCACGGCAACCCCGTCGACGTCCGTCCCGACGTCGCGCACAACCGCGCATTGTTCGAGCGGCTGGAGCCGGGCGCCGGCAAACGCTTCGACGCCTACCTCGCCTCGGCGGGCGAGACGTACGACGTGGCGCTGCGAAGGTTCCTCTACAGCAACTTCGACTCACCCTCCGCCTTCCTCCACCCCGACATCGTGAGGCGCGCGCCAACGCTGGCGCGTCTGCTGACGCGCTCACTCGAGAGGCATGTCGCGTCTCGCTTCGAGGACGAGCGGATCCGGCAGGTGCTGGGCTACCCGGCGGTCTTCCTCGGCTCCTCACCGAACAGGGCCCCGAGCATGTACCACCTGATGAGCAGGCTCGACCTCGGCGATCGCGTGCTCTACCCGCAGGGCGGCTTCACCCGACTCATCGAGGTGATCGCAAACCTTGCTGAGAAGCACGGTGCTCGCCTTCGTACCGGCGCACCGGTCACCCGGGTCCTCGCAGCGGAGCGGGACGGGAGGATGGTCGTCACCGGAGTCGAGCACGGCGGCCCCGGGGGGCCGCGCACGGTCATGGCCGACGTGGTCGTCGGTGCGGCCGACCTCCACCACCTCGAGACCGTGCTGCTGCCACGCGAACTGCAGACCCATCCAGAATCCGCGTGGGTTGACCGCTCCCCCGGACCCGGCGCGGTGCTCGCGATGCTGGGCGTCGAGGGTCGACTGCCCCAGCTCCCGCACCACTCGCTGTTCTTCACCTCCGACTGGGAGGCCAACTTCGGCGACATCTTCGGCACACGCGCCCGGGTACCTGAACCCGCGTCGGTCTACGTCTGCAAGCCCTCGGCTACCGATCCCTCGGTGGCGCCCCCGGACTGCGAGAACCTCTTCGTCCTGGTCCCGGTGCCGGCCGACGTCTCGATCGGGTCAGGCGGTGAGGACGGGGAGGGATCGGCACAGGTCGAGCGCGCTGCTGACGCCGCCATCGACCAGATCGCGGCGTGGGCAGGCATCGCCGACCTGCGCGAGCGGATCCGAGTGCGCCACACGATCGGCCCGCAGGACTTCGCGACCCGCTACCACGCCTGGCGGGGCGGCGCCCTCGGCCTCGAGCACACCCTGCGGCAGAGCGCCTTCTTCCGGCCGGGCAACGCCTCCACCAAGGTCGACGGCCTTCTCTACGCCGGCGCGAGCACGGTGCCCGGCGTCGGCCTGCCGATGTGCCTGATCAGCGCCGAGCTCGTGCTCAAGCGGCTCGCCGGTGACCGCTCGGTGCTCCCGGTGAGCCGATGAGCGACGCCCCATGACCTGGACCCACTGGGCGTACGTCGCCATGCTTGCCTTCTGCCTCACCGGCACACTGCCACTAGTGCCTGCGTTCGGGCTTTCGGTGCTGCGACAACCGCGAAGGCTGTTGCTGACCATCGGGCTCGCCGGAACACCATTCCTGCTGTGGGACCTCTACGCCACCCACGCCGGGCAGTGGTGGTTCGACGAGGACCAGACCCTTCCGCCGCGCGTCGCCGGATTGCCGCTGGAGGAGATCGGGTTCTTCGTCGTCATTCCGATCGTGTCCGTGCTCACCTTCGAGGCCGTAGCGGTCGCCCGCCGACGCGGCCTGCAAGGGGGTGGGCGATGAGCTACACGGCCCTCGCGATGCTCGCAGTGGCGCTCGCCATCGTCCTCGACAGATGGGTCGCCGGAACACGCGTAACGAGCACCCGGGACTGGTGGTCGGCCTACGCGATCATCGTGTTCTTCCAACTGCTCACCAACGGCTGGCTGACCGGACGCCGTATCGTCCAGTACAACCCCGAGACGATCGTCGGCAACGACCGCGTGGTACGACTCGGCGAGGGTCGCATCCTGTACGCGCCCCTCGAGGACCTTCTCTTCGGCTTCGCTCTGGTCCTCACCTCGGTCGTCGCGTGGGTCTGGCTCGGGCGGCGGTCCCGTGAGCCCGAGCCACAGCGGACCAGCGCCGAGGAGCGCGACTCCACGTGAGTATCACCACCACCCGCCTCCAGTCGATGCAGCCCACCGACATCGGCGTGGACGGACCGACACCCTTCGACATGGCGAAGTCCTTCCAATCGGTGCGCCGCGACCCGCTGTCCTTCCTCAGACGGGTATCGGAGCAGTACGGCGACCTGGTGGCGTTCCCGGTCCCCGGCCCGCCTGCCCTGCTGGTCAACGACCCTGACGACGTGCGGCATGTGCTGCAGGAGGCCAATCGCAACTGGGTCAAGAGGACCGTCCAGTACGGCGCCCTGGCGCGAGTCACCGGTCAGGGACTGCTCGCCTCCGCGGAGCCGGCCTGGATCGAGCACAGACGGCTGGCGGCGCCGGCCTTCCACCACCAGCGGCTCGAGGCGGTCAGCGACGAGGTTCGCATGGCCGCTGACCACGCCCTCGCGGGGGGTCTTGGGCACCTCCAACCGGGCGCGAGTGACGTCGTCGACGTCGCGGCGCTGACCCACCAGGTCGGGCTGGGCGCCGTGGGTCGGGCGCTCTTCTCCGCCGACCTGTCCGGCCACGCCCAGCGGCTTCTCGACGCGACCAGCAACGCCGCCGGCCTCGTTGTCCGGCTGGGTCGGTCGGTCCTGCCGACGGTAGACTGGGCGCCGACGCCGACGAACGTGCGGCTCCGGATGACCCGGCGCCGACTCGACACGATCACCGCCGACCTCGTGGCCGAGAGACGTGCATACGGTCGAGGCGGCCACGGGGCCGTGTGCGGCGACGACCTTTTGGGTCTCCTCCTCGACAGCGGGCTGAGCGACGCGCAGGTCCGCGACGAGCTGGTCACCATGGTGATCGCGGGTCACGAGACGGTTGCCGCCGCGCTCGCCTGGACCCTCATGCTGCTCGCCGAACACCCGGACGTGCAGGATCGGGTGCGCAAGGAACTGGTCGAGCTCGGCCGCCCGGTCTCGATGCTCGACCACCGCAAGGCCGTTCCCTGGACGCGGGCCGTGGTCGACGAGGCGCTGCGGCTCTACCCGCCGGCCTGGGCCATCTCGCGCCGCTCGGTGGGTCCCGACATGATCAGCGGCATCGACGTCCCGGCCGGGACGATGGCGATCATCAGCCCGTGGCTCGTGCACCGGCGGGCCGCGTCGTGGTCCGAGCCGCTCGCGTTCCGGCCCGAGCGGTTCCTGGGCGCGGGAACTGGACGAACCGGCTACCTGCCATTCGGTCAGGGCCCACGGCTGTGCATCGGTCGTGAGTTCGCGATCGGCGAGATGGTGGTCGTGCTGAGCCGACTGCTCGTGTGCCACCGCGTGTCCGTACCGTCCGATTGGACGCGGCCGCGGCCCGTGGCACTGGTGGCTGTGCATCCCCGCGGCGGGATGCCGCTGCTCCTCACCCGCCTCGGACCGGGCCGTGGCTAACCTCCTGGTCCTCATGCTGGTGACGGCTGCGACGGCCGTGCCGTGGTGGCTGTTGCGCGTCCCGCGCGAGCTGACGACCGAGCCCTCTTCGGTCGCCCCGCCGAAAGTCTCAGTCATCGTCCCCGCGCGCGACGAGGAGGCGACGCTGCCAGCGTTGCTGACCTCGCTGGCCGCCTCGACAGACCCGGTCGCTGAGGTAGTGGTCGTTGACGACGGTTCGCGCGACCGGACAGCCGCGATCGGCCGGGCGGCGCGCGCCCGCGTGGTCCCGGCTGGCACGCCGCCAGCCGGATGGACCGGCAAGGCGTGGGCCTGCCACACGGGTGCCTCGATCACCACCGGAGACGTCCTGCTCTTCCTCGACGCCGACACCGTGCTCGCCACTGGTGCGCTTGGCGGGCTGCTGCGACTGCACGCCGCGCACGGCGGGCTGATCTCGGTGCAGCCGCACCACCGGGTGGTCCGCTGCTACGAGCATCTCTCAGCGGTCTTCAACGCCGTGGCGCTCCTCGCGAGCGGGGCCTTCACCGGGCGACCGTCCGCCCGGCCGATGGCGTTCGGCCCGTGTCTGTTGACCACCCGCACCGACTACCAGCGGGTCGGCGGCCATGCCACGGTCCGCGCAGAGATCCTCGACGACGTTAGCCTCGCGGTGGCGTACGACGACGCCGGCCTTCCCGTCACCTGCGCGCTCGGCGGGCAGGCTGTTACCATGCGCAGCTACCCCGGCGGCCTGGGGCAGCTGGTGTCGGGCTGGACGAAGAACATCGCCGCCGGTGCCGCCGCGTGCGGGCTGCGCGTTGCGCTCGCGACGGTGCTCTGGATCAGCGCACTCCACGCAGTCGTGGTCGGCACCGTCCTGTCTCTGACCGGGTCGTCGCTCGCGGCCGGGTCGCCCCTGGTCTGGGTGGCCGGCTGGGTCGGGCTCGCGCTCGGGCTGCGCGGCGTGCTGCGGCATGCCGGCTCCTTCGCCTGGTGGACGTGGGCAGCCTTCCCGCTGCCGCTGCTGTTCTTCGATCTCGTCTTCGCGCGCTCGGCGGCGCTGACCCTAATACGTCGCTCAGTGCTCTGGCGCGGCCGGCCCGTCGACCTGCGACGCGACGGCGCACCGTCGCCGGACGAGCCCTCGGGAGGGGTGGCCTGATGCTCCGCCTCCTCATGCCGCAGTGGCTCACGGTCGTCCTCGACGTCCTGGCCTGGGGCCTTTTCCATGCGGCCACCGGCTACGCCGCGCACCGGCTCCCGGCACGTCGGCTCGCTCGCGACGGCTGGCTGATGCGGCCCCGACACTTCGAGGACGGCGGGCGGTTCTATCGCCGACGGCTCCGCATCCACCGATGGAAGGACCGACTGCCCGAGGCCGGCGCGCTGTTCGAGGGAGGCGTCAGCAAGCGCGAGCTGCCCTCCCGCGACGCCGCCGGGCTCGAGGTCTTCGTGCGCGAGACCCGCCGCGCCGAGCTCGGCCACTGGTGGGCGATGCTCTGCTCGCCGCTGTTCCTCCTGTGGAACCCGCCGCTCGCCTCGGCGCTGCTGGTCTCCTACGGAGTCTTGGTGAACATGCCGTTCATCATGATCCAACGCCACAACCGCTTCCGCACCCAGGCACTCCTCGCCCGCCTCCATCGCCGCGGGAGCCCACGGTGACGACCGAGGCTCAGCGACGCACGGTTCACGCTCCGACCGCGGCAACCGAGGGAAGCCCACTGACTCGCGTTGCCGTCAACTCTGGTCGAGCTTGGACGTCCTTGTCGAGCGTGGCATGCGGTTGGAGGACGTGCTGGCCGACGTCCTCGCGCCCGATGCGCGCCTCAGGTCGTCCTGCCGGCGTGAGGAAAGCTGCGTAAGGAGCACCTCACCCGCGCCCGGCTGAGCTGCACGCGGCACGCACCCGTGCGCCGACCCCTCGTGCCCATTGCCCGCGGCGTCCCGAGGCTCTTCAGCGTCACCCGTCAACCAGCCCTCCCGACCGATCGAGGTACCGACATGACCACCGACCCCGAACGCCCTGGCATCGCGGCCCCCGCCCAGTCAGAGGCCGTCGTGCTCCTCGACGATGACGGCCACGCCATCGGGATCATGGACAAGCGGTCGGTCCATCACGCCGACACCCCGCTGCACCTGGCATTCTCCTGCTACCTCTTCGACGACGACGGACGTGTCCTGATCACGCGTCGGGCCCTGCACAAACACACCTTCGCCGGTGTGTGGACCAACGCCTGCTGCGGCCACCCGGCGCCCGGGGAGGCCCTCGATGACGCCGTACGCCGACGCGTGCGGCAGGAACTGGCCGTCGAGATCGAGGATCTACGGCTGCTGCTGCCGGCGTTCCGCTACGTCGCCGAGCAAGACGGCATCATGGAGAACGAGATGTGCCCGGTCTTCGCGGCCCGCGTCACCAACCCGGCGGCCGTGCAGCCCGACCCCGACGAGGTCGCCGACGCGTGCTGGGAGTCCTGGCCCACCTTCCGCCACGCAGTCCTGTCCGGATCGCGAGCGGTCTCTACCTGGTGCCGCGAGCAGATCCGGCAGCTCCCCGCCGACCCGGCCTCCGCGATCGCCGTCGCACGCGACGCCCTACCGCCAGCCGCGCAGCATCGGTGAGATCAGCAAGTCACGACAAGGCCAGTATCGCCGCCCCAGCCCACGCCCCAAGCTCACGTCCATGCCAGATCGCATGACCTCGGCAACGCGGAGGTTGTGCTCGACGCGGGATGGTCTGAGAAGGTCCTCAACGATGCCGTCTCGGTGTACGCCCTCCTCAACTTCATGAACCGCCTTGTCCGCGGTCTCGGCGTGAACGCCGACGCAACTACCTCGAGGCGTCCGGCACGGCTGGCCAACGGTGGCTAACGGAGAGCTCAAACGAGCTCCGCGAGCTCACCGGACGGCGAGCGCGCGACACAGATCTGATGACGCGGGCGAAGGTCAAGCCGACGTCGCGGTTCACCCCACACGGCCGCGCCGGTGACCACGCCGGCTCAGCCTCCCAGAAACGTAGGTGAGGGACATTCACCCCTCTGCGTGCTGCTCCGTTAGGTTCAGACGCGGCAGCTCTGGAGTTCACGAGGCCCGGCTTCCGGGAGCATCTGGATCCGGCGGGCGTTCAGCGGCGCCAGGACGCGGTCGAGTACCGTCTCCGCCAATGCCTGCCGCCCCCGAAGTGGTAGTGGATCGCGCCGGGATCGACGTCCGCCTCCCGCATGATCGAGCGGAGCGAGCCGCCGTCAAAGCCACCGCCTGCAAACTCCCTCTCGGCCGCGTCCAGCAGTGCGTCAACGCCGAGGCTAGGCATCCTCGAGGATCTTCTTGAGCGTTGTGAGGTTTCTCGTGGCGGCACGTCGCATCGCGATCTGGACAAATGGCGCCACAAACCAGGAGAAGCCCTGAGGGGTTCCTCGGTTCCGCAATGTAACTGCGGTCGAGCCGTCGGGCAGAGGCTCATAGCGATAGCTGGTCTCCATTGGGAAGGGGCCCTGGGCCGTACGCATCACGAGCGATACGGGCGTGTCCTCGATGACCTCGTAGGTGTAGCGGAGCTCCCTGCCGAGGAAGCGAGCTACGAAGGCGCCCTCGGTTCCGACCTGCAGGGGCAGCGGCGCCTTCCACGCCACGGCCGCGATGTTCGCAGACCACTCCGGAGCCCGAGCGGGGTCGGTCATGTAGGCAGCCACCACTGCGGACGGCCGTTCGACGATCTCCGTCACAACAACGTCAACGGATCCCGCCGGCCAAGCGTAAGTCACCGGACGATGCTAGTCCGGTCAAGTGACTGAACGGCAAGACATAGGACCCATTGTAGTCTCCTGCAACAGCACAAGGTCGTCGCGATCGTCCAGGTGGGTGATCACCGGCCCACACCGTAACCCGATGCCAGCCCCAACGGCTATGCAGTCACCTCATTCGCCAATGGGTCTGCTGCACGATCAGTGACAGGTTGACCTGATTGTGCAGCAGACCCGCCCTTCTCGGACTGACTTTCCGCTGACTTTCGGTGATCCCGTCTCCGTCCGTTGGCGGATCCCGAGCAAGGTCGATCATCCGAAATGAGACAAACCTCCGTCCACGGGAAGGAGGGCGCCGGTTACGTAGGACGAGGCGGCAGACAGCAGGAACGCAGCCGCACGGGCGATCTCTTCCGGTGTTCCGAGCCGCCCGAGCGGTACCGCGTCGAGGTCGAGTGGAGGTGGATTAGAGGCGTTGGTCAGCAGCCCGTTGACCCTGATGCCTCGTGGTCCAAGTTCCTCCGCAAGCTCAAGCGCCACAGTCGCGATCCCACGCTCGAGTGCGTCGGCAACAGTCTGTCCGTTGCCGGGTTCGTGGACAGTCGTGGACAGCTCGAGAAGTACGGAACCCCCGTATGGGAGGGTGTCGGCAAGGGCTCTCATGATGCCGACAGGCCGGAGGAACACCGATTCGAAGCCAGACGTCCAGTCTGCGTCGGTCGCCTTGCGCACCCTTCCCGATCGGGCGTCCCCAACCGAGATGACCGCGCCGTCCAACCGCCCCCATGGGGCTCGGGCAGCGGCCACCATCTGGCGTGGAGCCGAGCGATCTTGTTCGGAGAGCACCGCCATGGCCTTCGAGCCCCGAAGCTCGTCGGCCAGCGACGCGAGTTCATCCCCATCGCGGCCCCCGAGCACCACTCTGGCGCCTTCCGAGACCAGGATGTGAGCTACGGCCCGCCCCAGCGGAGTTGCTGCGTCGTCGAGGACGTACACCCGCTCGGAGAGATCGAGGTCCATGACATACGAGCCTAGGTCGTCGTCAACGCTGGATCTGCATGACGACGGCCTTGGGCTCGGTGAAGAACTCGCGGCTGAAGTTGCCGCCTTCGCGGCCCACTCCCGAATCTCCGACGCCACCGAAGGGCGTGCGCAGGTCGCGGATGAAGAAGCAGTTCACCCAGACCGTGCCGGCCCGCAGACGGGACGCGACGCGGTGAGCACGGGACAGGTTCTCGGTGAAGAGCATGGCGTTGAGGCCGTAGCGGGTGTCGTTGGCCAGCGCGACGACCTCGTCCTCGGAGTCGAAACGGTTGACCACGCACACTGGCCCGAAGATCTCCTCGCAATAGGCGGCGGCCGTCAGCGGCAGTCCGGTGACGATCGTGGGCCGGACCAGCCAGCGCCCCTGGGTGTCCGTCCCACCTGTGAGGATCGTTCCGCCGTCCGCGCCGACACCGTCGACGTAGGACGACACCTTGTCGAAGTGACGCTTGCTCGCCAGCGAGGAGAACGTGGTAGCGGGGTCGAACGGATCACCGATCGTCAGCGCCTCGGCCGCCGCGACGAAGCGCTCCATGAACTCGTCGTGGATACCCGATCCGACGAACAGCCGCGACCCTGCCAGGCAGACCTGGCCGGAGTTGCGGAAGATCGACTCCACGGCCCAGTGCACTGCGTTGTCGATGTCGGCGTCGTCGAACACGATGTTGGCCCCTTTGCCGCCCAGCTCGAGCGAGACGGGAGCGAGGTGGGCGGCCGCCGCGGCCATCACGTGACGTCCCGTCACCGAGGAGCCCGTGAAGGTCACCCGGTCCACACGGTCATCGGAGACCAACGAGGAGCCGGCGGGGTCGCCGTGCCCGTTGAGCACGTTGATGACGCCGTTCGGGAGACCCGCCTCGATCGCGAGGCGACCCAGGAGGGTGACTGAGGCAGGGGTGTCCTCGGACGGCTTGATCACGCAGGTGTTGCCCCAGGCGATGGCCGGTGCGATCTTCCAGGTCGCCATCATCAACGGGAAGTTCCAGGGGCTGATGGCCGCCACGACGCCGGCCGGACCGTACTCGCTGTAGCTGTGGTGGCCCGAGTCCATCGGGTAGACCTCGCCGCAGTGGTCGCGCTGGTGGTCGGCGAAGAACCGGAAGTTCCACACCGACCGGGCGACGTCGTGGCGCGACTGCGACAGCGGCTTGCCCATGTTGGTGGTGTCGAGCGTCGCGAGCACGTCGGCGTGGGCCTCCATCACGTCGGCGAGCCGGTGGATCGCCGCGGCTCGCTCCGCCCGGCCGAGACGGGGCCACGGTCCCTCGTCGAAGGCGGTCCGCGCACTCGCTACCGCGCGGGAGGAGTCGTCGGGGCCACCGTCCGCGGCTTGGGCGAACACTTCTTGGGTCCACGGGTTCCACACGTCGAAGGTGGCGCCGCCGGCCGACGGCGCCTCCTCGCCGTCGATGACGTGGCCGAAGAATGTGTCCGTCACTGTGTCTCCTGCTGCTGCTGGGTACGCCGTTCGGCGATGGTCACGTCACCGGCCGCCCAGTGCGTGGGTGGCACCTCTCGTACGACGACACGGATGCTCTCGCGTGGAGCCCCGACCGCCTGGACCGCGGCCATCGTGAGCGCCGAGATGAGGGCCCGCACCTGCTCGGACGTCCGTCCCTCCACCATGGTCACCTCGATCAGCGGCACCGCTCAGCCCTCCCCGCCACGGACGTGGACCGAGCCGAGGTTCGTGAAGTGCATCGCGACCGATGCACCGGGCGGCGCGGGGACGGCGTCGGTCATGCCGCCGGTGAGCACCACCCATCCGGCCTCGATCCGGCGGCCGCGCCGGGCCAGCTCGTTCGCCGCCAGCGCCAGTGCCTCCCCGGGGTGGCCCAGGACGGCCGCGCCGGTGGCGGAGTCGACGACCTGGCCGTCGACCTCGACGAGCACCGCCTCGAGGGAGAGGTCCAGGTCGGTGGGTCGTACGCCGACGGGTCCCGTGACGTAGGCAGCGGACGAGGCGTTGTCGGCCACCACGTCGCCGGCCGTGAAGCGGAAGTCGCGGTAGCGGCTGTCGATCACCTCTGCTCCGCCGAGGACGAGGTCCACGGCGGTCATGGCGGTCGCGGCCGTGACGCCCGGACCCTCGAGGGCCTCCCCCATGACGAAGACGATCTCGGGCTCGACCCGCGGGTGGATCAACCTGGCCTGCGGCACCGGGACACCGGCAGGCAGGACCATCGCGTCGGTGAGCCATGCGACCAGCGGGACGTCGACGTTCATCCGCTGCTGCTTGGCCCTGCTGGTCAGGCCGAGCTTCACCCCGATCAGCGTCTCGCCGCGCGCCAGGCGCTTGTCGAGCGCGAGGTCCTGGACGGCGTAGCCCGTGTCGAGGTCGAGGTCGGGCCACTCGTCGGTGAAGGGCTCGCGGTCGCGTCGCTCGTCCTCGCAGCGCAGCAGCTCCTCGGCGACCGTCGCCACGTCCCACGTCGTCATCAGCGCACCCCGACGGCGGCCAGGTCGCCGAGGTCCTGCTCCTGCGCGAGCTGGAGCGCGATGTCGATGATCATGTCCTCCTGGCCACCGACGTAGCCGTGCTCGCCCACCTTCTGCAAGATGGCGTGCGCGGGTACGCCGTAGCGCTCCGCGGCCCGCTCGGCGTGGAGCAGGAACGACGAGTAGACGCCCGCGTAGCCCTGGGTGATCGAGGCGCGGTCCATCCACGGTAGTCGCGGGATCAAGGGGCGCACCACTTCCTCGGCGGCCGAGAGGACCTCGCCGAGGTCGACTCCGGTGCGCACGCCCATCCGCTCGAACGTCGCGGCGAGCACCTCGGTCGGGGAGTTGCCGGCGCCGGCGCCGAGCGCGCACAGTGCGCCGTCGATCTGGCGCGCGCCGGCCTGGAAGGCGAGCACCGAGTTGGCGACGCCGAGGCTGAGGTTCTGGTGGCCGTGGAAGCCCACCTGGACGTCGTCGCGCCCGACCTCGTCGATGACGGCCCGGATGCGTTCCTGGGCGTCGGACAGCACGAGCGCGCCCGCGGAGTCCACGACGTACACGCACTGGGCGCCGGCGTCGGCCATGATGCGCGCCTGCTGTGCGAGGACCTGCGGAGTGGTGCTGTGCGAGAGCATCAGGAAGCCGACGGTCTCCATGCCGAGCGCGCGGGCCTCCCCGAAGTGCTGCACCGACACGTCGGCCTCGGTGCAGTGCGTGGCGATGCGCGCCACGGAGGCGCCGGCGGCGTGGGCGCGCCGGAGGTGGTGGAGCGTGCCCAGGCCCGGCAGCATCAGGATCGCGATTCGGGCACGCGTGGTCTCGTCGACCGCTGCTGCGATCAGGTCGAACTCGTCGACCTTGCTGAAGCCGTAGTTGAAGCTCGACCCGCCGAGCCCGTCACCGTGGCTGACCTCGATCACCTGGACGCCGGCAGCGTCGAGGGCGGACACGACCCCTCGCACCTGCTCCTCCGTGAACTGGTGGCTCATCGCGTGCGACCCGTCGCGCAACGTGGAGTCGGTGATCCTCAGGTCCGCCGGTCCTGCGCCCGGCGTGTGCTCGAGCACGTCGGTCTCGGTGACCTCACCGGCGACGACCGGGGCATCCTCCGGCCGGATCCTCATGTCACCCATGACTCACACTCCTGCCTTCACGACGGCCGGATCCGCGGCCAGGTCTCCGAGCTGCGCCGATGACTTCCACGACGTCTCGACCCCGAGCCGGTGTGCCACCATCAGGTCACCCACCCGAGCCGCCGCGGCGGTGATGATGTCGAGGTTACCGGCGTAGTCGGGGAGGTAGTCCCCGCGACCTTTCACCTCGATCGGGACGAAGACGCGGGCCTGGTCGTTCCAGCTCTCCCGGGCCGGGTCGAACTGCGGGTCTGCCCGCAGGTGGTAGCCCGGAACGTATTGCTGCACGGTGGCGACCATCGCGTGGATCGACTCGAGGATCCGCTCCTGGAGCCGGCCCGGCTCGCCCGCCTCGGGCGGGATCGCGCAGAACACCGAGTTGCGCATCATCAGCGGCGGCTCGACGGGGTTCAGGATGATGATCGCCTTGCCGACGTCGGCGCCTCCGACGGCCTCGACGGCCGCGGCGGTGGTCTCGGTGAACTCGTCGATGTTGGCGCGCGTCCCGGGTCCGGCGGAGCGACTCGACACCGAGGCCACGATCTCGGCGTACGGCACCGGTACGACGGACGAGACAGCGTGCACCATGGGCACCGTCGCCTGGCCGCCGCACGTGATCATGTTGACGTTGGGCGCCTCCAGGTTGAACTCGAGGTTGACCGGTGGACACAGGTAGGGCCCGACGGCTGCAGGAGTCAGGTCGACGGCCAAGATTCCCGCCTCGGCGTAGCGCGGGGCGTTGGCCTCGTGCGCCTTGGCCGAGGTGCACTCGAAGACGATGTCCGGCAGCGCGTCCTGGGCCAGGAGCCAGTCGACACCCTCGGCGCTCGACTCGAGACCGAGTCGCCTGGCCCGGGCGAGCCCGTCGGAGGTCGGGTCGACGCCGACCATGAAGCGCGGCTCGATGATGTCGCTGCGACGCATCAGCTTGAACATCAGGTCGGTTCCGATGTTGCCGGGGCCGACGATGGCAGCGGTTGCCTTGCCGTTCGTCATGTCAGTCCTCCTGGTCGTCGGTGTCGTCGGTGTCGTCGGTGTCGTCGGTGTCGTCGGGGCCGAACCGGGCGGTCACGCTGCCCAGGCCGGCGAAGGTCGCCGTGAAGACGTCGCCCGCGGCCACGGGCGACATCGCGCACACGGAGCCCGGCAGGATCACCTGCCCGGCCTCGAGCGTCACACCTCGCGCCCCGACCGTGTTGGCCAGCCAGACGAGCGAGGTGATCGGTGACCCCAGCACCGCGCCCCCCGCGCCGGTGCCGGCCACGGCACCGTTGCGCGTCATGACGCACCCGGCGAGCCGCAGGTCGACGGCGGCGAGCGCGGTGGGGGTCGAGCCGAGGACGACCGCACCCGAGCTCGCATTGTCGGCGATGGTGTCGAACAGGCCGATCTTCCAGTCCTCGATGCGACTGTCGACGATCTCCAGCGCCGGCAGCACGAAGTCGATGGCCGCGATGGCCTCGTGCACGGTCACCCCGGGCCCGGACAGCGATTGCTTGAGCACGAACGCCACCTCCGGCTCGATGCGCGGCTGCACGAACCGCGTCAGTGGGATCGGGGCGTGCTCGAGGAAGAAGAAGTCGTCGAGGAGGTGGCCGAAGTCGGGCTCGTCGACCCCGAGCAGCCGCTGCATCGCGGCGCTGGTCAGCCCGACCTTGCGGCCGAGCACCCGCCGCCCCTCGGCGACGAAGCGGTCGATCTGGAGCACCTGGATGGCGTAGGCGTCCTCGAGCGTGAGGTCGTCGTACGTCGTGGTGAGCGGCGCGATCGGCGTACCGGTCTCGTAGGCCCCGAGCAGCAGCCCGGCCGCTTCCGCACGTGAGGCGTCGTCCATCACAGGTCCAGCTCCAGCCGGTCGCTGGTGGGCTTGGAGCAGCAGATCATCATCCGGTCCATGGCGGCCTGCTCCCTTCGGGTGAGCACGAGGTCGCGATGGTCGACGGTCCCCGCCAGGACGCGCGTCGTGCACGACCCGCAGATGCCGTCGCGGCAGTCGTTCTCCACTTCGACGCCCAGCGCGAGCACGGTGTCGAGGATGTTGGCGTCGGGCTTCATCCGCAGGGTGTGACCGGACTGGGCGAGCACCAGCTCGTAGTGCTCCCCGTCGAGGGGGATCGACTCCTTGACCTCCACCCCGGCGCGGCTGAACAGCTCGAACCGAACGATGTCCTGGTCCGGACCGTGGACCGCCTCGGCCGCCGCCTCCACCGCCCGCAGGAGCGGCAGCGGGCCGCAGACGTAGACGAGACCGCCATCCGGGAGCCGCTTGACCACGGCGTCGAGGTCGGGGCGACCGTCGGTGTCCTCGGCGACGACCGACACCGTGTCGCCGAGCGCGCCGAGCCGGTCGCGGAAGGCCATGGACTCGAGGCTCCGGCCACCGTAGGTCACCTCGAACGGACGACCCTGTCGGGCGAGGTGCTCGGCGAAGGTCATGATGGGCGTGATGCCGACACCGCCGGCGACGAGCGCGTGGAAGGGCGCGTCCTCGAGCGCGAAACCCTGCTTGGGCCGGGTCACGAGCAGCTTGCCGCCGACCCGGAGCTCATCGTGGATGTACGCCGATCCACCCCGGCCCTCGGGCTCGCGGAGCACCGCGATCTGGTAGCAGGACAGGTCCGCCGGGTCGCCGCAGAGGGAGTACTGGCGGGTCGTGCCGTCGGGCACGTAGACGTCGATGTGGGCACCGGGCTCCCACACGGGAAGAGGGTCGTTGCTCTCGATGCGGCTCAGGCGCAGCGAGATGACCCCCTCGCTCTCCCACGTCATCGAGGTCACGCGCAGCTCGCGCTGCTCAACCATTCTCCACCTCCAGCCCGAGGAGCTTGCGCACCTCGGCGTACGACGCGTCGGGGTCCGCGACGTCGAACCACACCGACGGGATGCCCAGGGCCTCGGCACCCCGGATGTTCGAGGACTGGTCGTCGAGGAACACCATGTCGGCGAAGCCGACCTCGAGCCGCTCGGCGAGCAACTCGTAGAGCCTCGGTGCCGGCTTGAGGTGGCCCTCGACCGAGCCGTCGACCACGACGTCCACCTCGCCGACGATCTCGATCTCCTCGATCCATTCGTCGGTGTGGAAGGCGCGCAGGTCGTTGGTCAGGATGCCGATCGGCACGCCGGCGGCGCGGGCGTCCCTCACGAGCCGGCGGGCGTGCTCGCGCACCAGCTCGGGCCGGACCGGCTCGTAGAGGTGCGCGATCATCGCGCGGATGTCGGACCCGTGCCCACCGAGCGCGTCCCACTCCACCGCTCGCTGGGCCCAGTAGTCGCGCTCGGTGATCCGCCCGGCCTGAAGGTCCTGCCAGACAGGATCGGGGTGCTCGTCCGTCGCCAGCGGGCCCCGCTCGTGCAGCAGGCCGTAGGCCGGCGTGCCGTGCCGGTCGGCGACCAGCTCGAACGGGGTCAGCAGCACCGGGCCGCCGAAGTCGAGGACCAGGGCTTGGTTCGTCATCTCAGTGCTCGGGCTCCTCGATGATCGCCTTGTCGAACAGCACCACGTTGCCAGTCCACCTGCAGCTCGCACACCAGGTCAGGAAGATCCGGTCATGCCCGCTCCACCACTCCGAGATCAGGCCGCGGTCCAGCGACGCTGCGCAGGAGGGGCAGAACTTGGGCTTGTCGAGCAGGTGGTGGGCCGCGTCGGAGGCGAACCAGTCACCCGGCGGTGGCAGCAGGTAGGGGTCCGGCGGCAGGTCAGGCATCGGCCCGTGATGGGCCGCCCTCCGTGCTTGGTCGATCTCACGCACCGGAATCTGCCTTCTCCCGCGCCGCGGCGGCGTCGCGGTGAAGCTTGAGGAGTTCTTCTCGGATCGGGCTGTAGCGCATCGAGCCGCCGTTGATCCACTGGTCGGTGAACGCGGTGCCGGCACCGAACTTGTCCTTCTCGCAGGGCAGGTCGATCACGTCGTGCTTCTCGCGTACCACGCCCGGCGGGTCCTCACCGTCCTCGACCGAGGACATGGCCTCCTTGAACATCTTGCGGAGCAGGGCGACGCCCTGGTCGGAGCGGCCCAGGTGTTCCTGGGTGCGGTCGGTGATCTCGCCCTGCGAGACCCAGGCCATCGCGTCCTGGCCCTCGATGTAGTCGGTGACGAAGTTGCCTTCCTCGTCGTAGATCTCGAAGTCGTAGACCACCGGACGCTCCTGGGGCTCCCAGGTGCCGCCCTCGGGGTGATGGAGGGTATAGAAGAGCTTCCACGTGTGGGTGTCGTCGATCGGGACGCGGATCTGCATCTGGTCGATCCACTGACCGCCGACGCGCATCCCGTAGGGGAAGACCAGGGGGTGACCGATGGCCCAGTCGTCGTTCTCCTCGCCGTGGCCCTCGAGGACACGGCGCTTGATGATGCCGTACTCGAACTCGTCGAAGGCGACCTTGATGTGCTTCTTCTGGAACGACTTGGGCGCCTCGAAGCCCTGGGTCTGGCCGAGGAATTCGAAGTAGGCGCCGTGGAGCCACTCGACGTGGTGCGGGTCGACCGAGTTCTCCATGATCTGGAGCCAGTTGCACGGCAGCGTGGCCACCCCGACGTCCCGGATGCCGTCCAGGACGTAGACGTCGAACCGCGGCAGCTCCGGGACCGGCGTGGGGCCGACGTAGACCCACACCATCCCGCCCATGGTCTGGGCCTGGCCGGCCTTCGCCTTGATCTTGTCCTTGAACGTGGAGTTGTCGTTCTCGGCCGGCTGCTCGACGCACTGGCCGTCGAAGTCGTACTTCCAGCCGTGGTACCCACAGCGGATGCCGTCCTCGTGGACGATGCCGTAGGTCAGTGATGCACGACGGTGCGGGCAGGCCTCGCCGATGATGCCGTACGTGCCCGACGGGGTCTTGTAGAGCGTCCAGTTCTCCCCGAGCAGCCGTACGGTCTTGCTCGGTCGCTTGTCGAAGTCCTGCTCGAAGGCGATCGGGTACCAGTAGCGACGCAACAGTTCCCCCATCGGGGTGCCGGGGCCCACCTGGGTCAGCTCTTCGTTCTGCTCGACGGTCAACATGTCGTTGTCTCTCCTTGTGAGGCGATCAGTCGCGTGGTCGTACGAGGGGTCAGTCCGCCAGAACGGTGACCTTGCCGGTGTTGCCGTCTACCCGGATCATCTGCCCGGAAGTGATGTTCTTGGTGCCGAAGGCGGTCCCGGTGACGGCGGGGAGGCCGTACTCGCGGCACACGATGGCGGCGTGGCTCATCATCCCGCCGACGTCGGTGACGGTCGCCTTGATCTTCCCGAACACCGGCGCCCAGGACGGTGCGGTCAAGGGGGCGACCAGGATCTCCCCGTCCTCGATCTCGCTGATCTGGTCGGCCGAGAAGATGACGCGCGCGGGGCCCTCGACCAGGCCGGGCGAGGCGGCGAAACCGCTGAGCGAGCCGTCGTCGGAGTCGCTGCCGGTGTTCAGCCAGGCGGACACCGAGTCGGAGGTGATGCCCCACAGCATGACGGTGAAGGGCTCCGTGACGACCTCGGGCGGGATGCCGAGCGCGGGCGGCGCCGACCATCCCTTCAGCGTCTCGTGGATCGAGTGTCGACGCTCGATCTCCTGCGGCCAGAGGGCGGGTCCGCGCGACGGGGCGCCGACCGACCACCCTGCGTAGAGGTCGAAGAGGACATCGGTGAGCTCCGAGCGGCGGAACATGAACACGTCGTCGCGTTCGGCGATGAAACCGGCCGCCTGCAGGACGTCGCCCAGCTCGCGCATCTTGCGCCAGATGACCGAGTGCGCCCAGTGCTCGACGTAGAAGTTGTGGTTCTCGACGTAGGGGAAGACCGTCCGGGACAGGCCGAGCTTGCCGTCGAACGCCTCGCGGTCGTCGTCGGAGTCGAGCAGCTCGCGGTACTCGGACACGACGCGGTCGCGCTCCGCGTGGAGGTCCGCGACTGGTCGGTCGAGGTCCACGCCCTCCTTCACCTTCACGATGTAGTCGGTGATGTAGCCCAGCGGCACCTCGACGTTCTGGATCCAGATCTTGTCGGAGTGGTAGAAGCCGGAGCCCGTGGAGAAGTTGAACCACGGCTCCGCGGCCTTGTCCCACTCGTCGATCCAGGCCTGTCCCGCCTCGTCGGTGGCCAGCTTGGCCCACACCTCGTCGGGGCTGCCACCGTCGAAGCGGTCGTCGATCCCGCTGCTGACGGCCAGTCGGGCCAGGCTCTTGAGGTGGTCGTCGGGCTTGAAGAGGTCGACGTCGACTCCCGCCACCATCTTCGCGATCGCGAGGTCGGGGATCGAGGGGAAGGCGGCCTTGCAGAACCCGAAGAAGTCGAGGTATGCCGCGTAGCCGAGGTTGAGGAACTCGAAGTGGTGTTGCCAGAGGGTGACCACGTGGTCGAGGAGGCGGTGGTAGGTGGACAGCAGCCGGTCCCCCGAGCCGCGGCCGGCTCCGGAGGTGATGACCTCCATGTCCTCCATCTCGGGCAGCGGGCTGAAGTCGAGCTCGCTCATGTCCTTCACGAGCGACCGAACCTTGACCAGCCAGTCGTCGTAGAGACGGTCCCAGTTGGCGAAGTAGAACCCGGCTCGCTCCATGAAGTGCGGCACCCGGCCCTCGATGTCGGCCTCCGGCGCGGGCACGGGACTGAGGTAGACGTACCCGTTGAGGATGCGGAAGTCGACGCCGTAGGCGGGCGGCACGAGATAGTGGCGGGTGTTGTACTGCCCGAGCGATGCGATGGCGACCTCGAACACCCCGGCATCCCACGGGGTGAGGGCCTCGGGCCAGTGCACGCCGTCGTGGAACCAGAAACCTTCGTCCTCGTAGTTGCGGCGGTCCTCGGAGAAGACAGAGGAGTAGGAGTAGAGGGCGTGCCAGCCTGCGGCACCTTCCGGTGCCTCGATCTCGAAGGGACTGGGGAAACGGTCGGCCATGGGAGTCTTTCCTTGCGTGGGGGTGGTCGGTGTCGAGTCCGAGAGGGGTGCGCTCTCGCGCTGTGCTGACTCGAGTCAGCCCGTCACGGCCCCCTTCCTGGCAGACAGCGGGTTGACCAGGGTGTCGACGATGGAGGCCATCGGATCCTTCTTGGCGCCGACAGCGTGGTGCTTCTTGCTCCACACGGTCTCCGGCCGCGCCTGGAGGAGAACGACGTTCTCGCCGTCGGGCAGGTCCTCGTCCACGGCCCACTCGATGTCCTGCGGACTGCCGTAGTGCCTCTCTGCCGTGCGGGCGAGCTTGGCGACCGCGATGATCTCCTCGTCGGTGAGTGACGAGACGTTGACCCGGTCCTCGGGCAGCTCGACGCGTCCGACGGCCGGGGGTGCGTCACCCTCGGACTGGATGAGCAGGTGGGCGTGCGTCTTGGGGCTGATGGTGCGCCTCTTGATCGACCACATGACCTTGTCGACGAGGAAGTTGTCGGGGGTGACGTCGCCGGAGACGACTCCCTCGCCGAAGCCCCAGGCGGTGTCGATGCAGATGCCGGACCGGTCGCCGTTGGTCGGGTCGAGGGTGAAGGCGACGCCCGCGGCGCGGGGCTTGACCATCTTCTGCACCGCGACGGCCATGTCGACCTCGTCGTGCGGGTAGCCCATCTCGGTGCGGTAGACGATGGCGCGCTCGGTGAAGAGGCTGGCCCAGCACTCGCGGACCTTCTGCCGCACGGCGTCGATTCCGCACACCCAGAGATAGGTGTCGTGCTCACCGGCGAACGAGGCGTCGGGTGAGTCCTCCGAGGTCGCGGAGGAGCGTACGGCGACGGGCACGTCCGGGACGCCGACCAGCTCGCACAGCTCGGCATAGCTCGTGTCGAGCAGGGCCTGGTGCTCGTCGAGGAGCTTCCAGCTGGTCACCATCTCCCGGGCTTGGGTCGCCGCGGCCCTGAGGGCGGCCGCGTCGGTGATGTCGGTCGCCGCCAGCAGCTCGTTGATGCGCGGCATCAGCCCGGAGGCCTGGCCGGCCTCGGCGAAGGCCCGGGTCGTGATCGCGAAGCCCGGAGGGACGGGCAGCCCGGCCTGGATCATCGTGCCGAGGGACGCACACTTGCCTCCCACGAAACCGTGGTGGTCGGCAGCGAGGCTGCCGAAGGGGATGACGCTCGGGTACTCGGTCATCTGCTCACTCCTGGAAGCGGTTGTCGGAGCTGGGCGGCAAGGCGTCGAGGTCGGGGATGACGACCTCCTGGACGCGGTTGCGGTAGAGGACGAGGGCCGTCGTGCCTCCCGCCACGAGGCGGACCCGGACGAACTCGGTGTTGAACGGCTCACCGGGGTCGTAGCCCATCGCGAGCGTTGCGAATGCACGGATAGGTCCCGAGTGGGTGGCGACGACGATGCTGCGCGCCTCGGTGTTCTCACGAGCGGTGAGGATGCCGCGCCAGAACCGGCGGACGCAGGAGACCGGCGGCTCGAAGTACATCATCGGCATCGTCAGCCAGTGGGTGATCGGGTCGCCGCCACCTTGCTGGATGCCCCAGAAGCGGTCGACGTCGACCAGCCACCCGGGGCGTTCGCCCAGCCCGACGCGCTCGTACTTCTCCATCTCACGGTGGTAGAGGCGGAAGGCGCTCGTGACGTCCCGCGGGCCCTCGGGGGTGGCGACCTCGAAGTTGCGGAAGTTGCGGTCGTCGTGGAGCTCGCCCACCTCCGGCTCGCCGCGGCCGAAGAGCTCGACGTTGTCGAGGAGGCCTCGACGGAGGTGCTCGGCGGTCTGCCGGGCCCGGTTGGTGGGTGCACACAGCAGCTCGACCTTCTGGCCGTCGAAGACGCGGCGGGCGAGCTCCTGTCCTCGCCTGTGCGCCTGCCACGACCCGAGCGGCGTGAGACCGGACTCGGAGGAGTAGCCTTGCGTCTCTCCGTGGCGGACGAGGTAGATGTCGCAGTCGATGTCGGCGATCTGGTCGCGACGCTCGGGGACGATCTCCTTGGTGCGCGTCACCTCAGCCCAGGCGCGGGCCGTGCCGACGACGTTGCCGTCGTACATGACCGGGTCGCTTCGGTGGTCGCCCCGTTCCCGGAACTGGCGTAGGTAGAGCGGGATCGACGTGTCCTCAGTCGTCTCCTCCGGAGTGCCGGTCGGCGGCGTCGCGGAGCGGCGTGCCAGGTGGCGGGTGAGGTAGGCGGGGGCGTCGGGGCGCTCGGTGCGCGGCAAGGACGTCGGGCCGGTGTGCTCGTCGATGCTCATTCCCCGCACCTCAGCTGTGCACCGTGAGGAACTGCTGGTTCACGACGCCGTCGTAGTAGAACATCGCGCGTCCCATCTCGGCCTCGGTCCAGGTGACGGGCTCGGAGCCGGGGTCGACCCAGTAGCCGCCGGTGAACATCTCGTTGCGGTTGCCGAGCGGGTCGAAGAAGTAGAGGCACTGACCGCGGGTGGCGCCGTGACGGGTGGGGTTCGACTCGATGTTGACGCCGTGGTAGACGCACGCGTCGGCGGCGTTGCGCAGGTCGTTCCAGCCGTCCACCCAGTAGGCGAAGTGGTGCAGACCGCCGTTGGGTCCGGTGATGAACGCAATGTCGTGCGAGCGGTGCGAGACTTCCAGCCAGCTCGCGATCTGGAAGCCGTCGTCACCCATCACCTGCTCGGTGAGCCGGAAGTCCAGGTGCTCGGCGAGGAAAGTCGTGCTGGTGTCGACCTCCTCCGCGGTGAGGAAGAGGTGGTCGATCCTGGGGGGCGCGATGCCGGTGAGACCCATCGGTCGCGGCGGGGGGTTCGTCTGCGGCAGGAGGTTGCCCACCTGCTGCATCCCGTAGACGAGCTCCATCTCGTGGCCGCTGGGAGTCTCGAACCGGATGGACGTGCCGTGCCCGGGTGCCCACTCGTCGGCAGCGTAGCGGCGGACGGCGACGCCGGCGGCCTCGAGCCGCTCCTGGTAGTGGTCCAGATCCTCGGCGTCGGTGACCTTGAACCCGAAGTGGTTCAGGCCGTGCGTGGGCTCGTGGGTGAGGATGACGCTGTGGTGCTGGTGCTCGTCCCAGCACTTGAGGAAGACCCGGTTGGCGTCGCGTCCGGTCTCGATCATGCCGACGACCTCGGAGTAGTACGCGGTCGCGAGCTCGAGGTCGGGGACGCGGATCTCGACGTGGGAAAGGCGCAGGATGGTCATCAGGTGTGCACTCTCATGAAGCGGTCGTTGACCTCGCCCTCGTAGTAGAAGACGGCGCGGCCGATGTTGTCCTCGGTCCAGGTCAGGGTCGGGAAATCCGGGTCGGGTCGATAGCCCCCGGTGAAGACCTCGTTGCGGGTCCCCAGGGGGTCGAAGAAGTAGATCGTCGAACCGCGGGTGATGCCGTGGCGCGTAGGCCCCACGTCCAGCTGGATGCCGTTGTAGGCGAGGACGTCGGCCGAGTCGCGCACGTCGTCCCAGTCGTCGAGCCAGTAGGCGAAGTGGTGCAGACCGCCGTTCGGCCCGTGCACGATCGCCAGGTCGTGAGGCGAGTGCGAGCGCTCCAGCCAGGTGCCGAGCTGGTGGCCGTTGCCGTCGAGGAGCTGCTCGGTGATCCGGAATCCGAGCACGTCCATGAAGAACCGGGTGGACTCGCCCACCTCCTCGGCGTTGATGAGCATGTGGTCCATCCGCGGGGGACAGATCCGGTCACGAGCGAACGGCTGGCTGTCGTCACTGGGCTCGAGGAGGTGGCGCGGCCTCGAGGTGCCGACCTTCTCGACGTCGGCGACCAGCTCCATGACGTGACCGCTCGGCGTCGAGAACCGGATGGACTCCCCCTGCCCCACGGACTCGCCCTTGCTGATGCGCTCGACGGGAAAGCCGTAGCGGGCGACCCGCGCCTCGAGCTCGGCGAGGTTGTCCTCGTGGTGGACCTTGAACGACATCTGGTCCATCCCCTGCCGTTGCGCGTAGCGCAGACGCAGGGAGTGGTGGTCCTCCTCGTCCCAGCACTTGAGGTAGACCGAGTCTTCCGTCCGGGCCGTCACCTCCATGCCCATCACCCCGGTGTAGTACGCCGTCGCGAGATCGAGGTCGGTGACCGTCGTGTCCACGTGACCGAGGCGCAGGATGCCCCGTGGGCGACCGGCGACCGTGCTCCGTCGCGACATCCGGTGCGCGTCGCGCGAGTCGGAGGGGTCGAACCGGGCACCGTCCGGCGGACCCTGCTTGGCGAACTCGCGCCGCATGCCTGCGGGAGTTCCCTCCACCAGGTCATGGTGGCCTGTGACACCGTTCACATCTGCCATGTCGGCCAACATGACCGACATCGCCACCCCGCCGCATGCGGTGTTCCGCCATACGGAACACAACTTGGTTTCCTCGATGATCCAGCGTCACCCTGAGGAGGTGGACCACCCCTCGCCCACCCACGGCCCCGAGGCGATGCGAGAACTCGTGCGCGACTACGTCAGCGCGCTGCACGCCGCCTACCTGGATCACACGCGACACCTCCCGGCGGGCGAGCGCGGCAGGCTGCCCCTGGTCGCAGCACCGCGAATCACCGTCATCGCCGCAGCGACCCAGAGCCTCCACCTCCTCGCGACCAGCGACGACCTGCCGCAGCCCCATGGTCCGGAAGTGCAGGTCTTCGACGACCACCTCGGGGTCACGTGGTCGCTGCGGTTCTACGACGCGTCGGTGCTGCCGGCCCTCGGGCTGCTCGACGACGACCCCGGTGCGGTGCGTCGCGCGCTCGGCGTGGACGACACGATCTATCACCTCACGGTGGACGTGGGCGGTGGGCTGGGGCCGCACCACGCGCAACACTCGGGTGTCGCACTGGCCAACCAGCACGCCAGGACCTCGCGCGACCTCGAGCACCTCCGCCACGCCCTGCCGCAGCACGCCCGGCTCGTCGACGAGCTGGCCGTGTGCGTGCGCAGCGGGCTTCCGCGGGCCTCAGCACTGCTAGCGGCGGAGCTCACGGAGCACCGGGTGTCCCTGCCTCCCGATACTGCTGCTCTCAAAGCCTTGGCGGCCGTCCTGGATGACATCACCCGATGAGCGACCCGGTGCGGAACAAGGAACGGCACCGAGAGCGTCTCTCGAGTGTCACAGCGGCGGCGCGGATCCTGCGAGAGTTCGGCAAGCACAGCACCCAGCTCGGCGTCACCCAGCTGGCGCAACGAGCCGAGGTCAGCAAGAGCACGGCGCATCGTGTCATCTGGACGCTGGTGGAGGAGGGACTGCTCGAGAAGGTCGAGGAGACCGGACTCTTCCGGTTGACCGCGACGATGCGCTCGTTGGGTGCCAGCGCTGAGACCGCTCAGCGATTGCACGAGGCCTCCACACTGCCGCTCGATCGGCTTCGCAGCGCCACCCCAGGCACCTTGCACATCGGCGTTCTTGACGGTAACGACGTGCTGTACGTCGAGCGTCGCGAGGGCCCCGGCGCCATCCCGGTCTTCCGTGCGGTGGGGGCCCGCAACGCGGCCCACGCCACGTCCAGCGGCAAGGTCTTGCTGGCCTTCCTGCCCCTGGAGCAGCAGCGGAGCACGGTGGCGTCGATGCGACTAACTGCCAAGACGCCCCGCACCATCACCAGTGCCAAGACGCTGCTCGAGGAGCTGACCAAGGTCCGGCAACAGGGCTTCGCCGAGAACCGAGGTGAGTCGCAGCCTGGCATCTGCTCGATGGCCGCTCCCATCCGCGATCCCTTGGGCCGCGTGGTCGCCTCAGTGTCCGTGGCCGAGCTCCTCGAGGACGTCGATGCCGGCCTCCGGCACCTGACCCCCCGACTGCTGGACACCGCCGTGCGGATCTCGAGGAACCTAGGATGGCAGCCATGACGAGCTCGTGGGAGCGGGTCTGCCGGATTGAGGAACTCGATCCGGACCATCCGATCGGACGCGTAATAGGCAACTCTGGTCATGACCGAGATCGAGTCTGCGTCGTCCGAGGACCTGAAGGGCATCCAGTCGCGATGCTTGATCGGTGTCCGCACCGGGACATCTCGCTGTCCGGGGGCATCGTCCGAGACGGGGCGTTGATCTGTCCGGGCCACTTCTGGCGCTTCGATCTCGCCGACGGGCACCGCAGTGACCGCCCAAACCAAGCGATGACAGTTTACCCCACGCGGGTTACGGATGGCTGGGTGGAGGCGCTCCTGCCCGCGCCCGTACGGCACCCCCCTATGCGCGAGTGGCTGCTGGCCCAAGCCGCGGAGAGGAAGTTGGCTATGCCCCTTTCGCCCATCCCTAGTGACGGTCGCGACCCAGAGGTCGGCTCGTTCGTCACCGCCGCGGGGATCCGCACGAACTACCACGACGTGGGGTCCGGGCCACCCGTGGTCCTGGTGCACGGCTCCGGCCCGGGTGTGAGCGCGTGGGCGAATTGGCGTCTTACCATGCCGGCGCTATCCCAGCAGTTCCGAGTCATTGCACCCGACATCGCAGGGTTCGGACACACCATCCCGCCATCGAAGTTTCGCTACGACCTCGACGCCTGGACCAACCACCTACTCGGGTTCCTCGACGCGCTGGATCTCGACCGGGTCGCTATGGTGGGCAACAGTTTCGGCGGGGCCCTGGGGCTGAACGTAGTAGCTCATCACCCCGATCGGGTCGACCGCCTGGTGCTCATGGGTAGCGTGGGAACCCCGTTCCGCCTCACCGATGGACTCGACGCGGCGTGGGGCTTCGAACCGTCGCTCGCCTCGATGGTGGGCCTGCTCGCCATCTTCGCCTACGACCCCTCTGTCGTCAGCGACGACCTCGCCGAACTCAGGCTCGCGGCGGCTACTCGACCCGGCGTCTACGAGGCCTATGCCTCCATGTTTCCCGCACCTCGACAGCGTCACGTCGACGCCTTGACCGTCGACGAGCACTTGGTGCGCGAGATCGACGTGCCCACGCTCATCGTGCATGGGAGAGAAGACCGAGTCATCCCGCTCACCAATTCGCTGCGACTGCACGAGTTGATCGAGGACTCACAACTACACGTCTTCGGTCGTTGCGGGCACTGGGTGCAGATCGAGCGCGCCGCTGCCTTCAACCGTCTTGTGGCTGACTTCCTGCATACTGATCCTGGAGGATCTCCAAACAACCTTCTCCCAGAAGTCCGATAGTCAGCTCCGAGACGACCCCGAGCTAGAGGTCAACCAGCCAACCGGGCCTGACTTCATTCCGGAAGATGAGAACTGGGCCACACCGTGCCCTGCGATAGCCATAGAATTCAGCCGAACTTGTCGACGTGGATCCGGTCGAGGCGCGCACCGCTGTCACGGAGCACCGTCATGACGGCTTCCATCATGGGAGGAGGTCCGGCCATGTAATAACGATGAGCAGGTGTCGCGATTTCAGCCAGTGGCGTGGTCACAAGACCGATTCGGCCCGTCCACCCGTCTTTCCGCTCGACGACCAGCGGAACCAGTTCCCCTGCTGGGAGTTTCCCTATGGAGTCCGCAAGTTCGTCGAGGCAGACCAGTTCCTCCGGCGTGTTCGCCCCGTAGAGCACGGTGACAGGTTGAGCCCATCGACGTTCCGCCATCTGTCGAATGAGTGACAGCACGGGCGCCACCCCCGTCCCCCCCGCAATCAGAATTGTCTCACTTTGGTCCGGGCGCAGCCACATGTCCCCGTACGGAAGTGACATCGGAAGGGTGTCGCCGACCTCCAAGGCATGAAGCGCAGTACTGCCGGGGCGGCCCTCGTAGCACTTGGCGACAAAAGTGATCTCGTCACCGGCTAGCCCGTCCATCGAATAGCAGCGTCGCAGGTCCGGCCCGAGTTCCACGATCGCGTACTGCCCTGGCCTGAATTCAGCTCTCTGGGGCAGAGCGAAGGTGAACGAGGCGATATCCCTCGACAACTGCTGGCGCGATGTCAAGGTGGCGACGTAGTCGACGGTCGGCCTTTCCTCGAACGGCCCGAGTCGACCAACCCTCAGCGTCACGTCTCCGGCAGTGGTCGTCTGGCACGTGAGCACTCGACGCCGGCGCTCGTCGCGTCCATCGATGGCGGGCGCCGACGGGAAGAGCAGTTCAAGTTCTCCTGACACCAGCGTCGCCTTGCACGTGCCACATGATCCCCACCCGCACTCGAAGGGAAGCCACACGCCAGCTCGGCGCCCAGCGGCGAGCAAACTCTCACCAGGTCGGACCACAAACGATTGACCATATGGCTCGACCGTCACTCGGTAGTGCCCCGGGCGGGATGAGGGTTCGCGCAAGGCCCCAGGCTCGGTCGTGTTACAAGGCTGTGCCAACGAGGAACTCATCACGATGACCTTGAACCAACTTGACGACCGCGGTTCGGTCGATGGGGGTGGGCGCTGAGGCGAACTGACCTGCGAAGGCTTCCATCGCTGCGTCAGCTGAGCGTGTCCACTTGTCGATCCATGGCGTGATGACCGCTGCCGACAGTGAGGAATCATTATCGAGGATGTAGGTGGTGAGAGCCTGGGTCCAGTCGCCGCTCCGCGCGGAATCTCGACTAAACTCACCTAGCAGCTCCGCTAGGAAACCATCACCGTTCCGTCTCGCCAGCTCAGCCAATGCTTCGTTGAACAGAGCATCGAGAGTTGGCTTGACAGCGACATTAAGCGCCACGAACGCCTCACCCCAATCGTAGGTCACCAGCAACTCCTCGAGCGTCTTGCGAAGGGGTTGCCACGCTGAGTCCAATTCCCAGATCTCGCGGGCTCGTGCACTGTCCGCGACGCCATCACCATGGGCGTTGTCGAGCACCTTGGTCCAGTACGCGAGGCGTTGAATTCGGCGCGCTTCATCCGCAGCCTGGAAGTGAGCACAGTTGGTGATGTATGACGAGGGAGCAAGTTGGCCCACGTACAGGCTGACCATCTGCAAAACGTGAAGTGGAAAGCGAAGTGGAACGACGACGTTCTTGACAGTCGTCACCCACGCCGGGTCGAGTGAATCCGCAACGCATGCCGCCTCGGCTCGGTCGATGAGCGCGTCAACGTGAATTTCTCGTTCGTGCTGCATGGTTACGTAGTCGCGGTAAGTCAATTTGTAAGGGTCCCGAAACTGCTCCCAGTCGTCCACCATTAGCCGCGAGCCCTCGCGGTTCTTGAGGTACCACAGATTGAGTGGAGTGTTGGGGTCCATTTCAAATGGCGCCGGCCCGGTGGCGCGCCGGAAGTGATAGTGAAACCTGCCGGTTACGACTTCATACGGCGTTGGCTTTCGCTTCACGTCGCCAAACTTGCTCCACGTCCGCATCCTGCGATTGGCGGCAGGTTCTAGTGCCATGTCAGTTCTTCCCTTCCAGGTACCACTCAATGCGGTCATCGGCTGTACGGACCCGTCCAGCGAATGACGCTAAATTCTGCTCCAACTGCGCGATCGGGAAGTGATAGCCAAGTTCTTCCT
>Ga0172375_10002041_pt1 | contig 31960 bp, 23 predicted proteins | sample LakKiv1m_FD_114537 | JGI IMG/M metagenome (GOLD analysis project Ga0172375, IMG submission 114537) | Freshwater microbial communities from Kabuno Bay, South-Kivu, Congo - kab_092012_11.1m | ecosystem: Environmental > Aquatic > Freshwater > Lake | place: Democratic Republic of the Congo... | reverse complement strand
TGATCGAAGACATGGAAAACATCGGTAACCACTATGCTCTGACGCTGCATGCCTGGCGTATGAGGCTGGAGCAGGCCGTGGAAAGAATGGAGGCAGCCGGATATGCGGGAGTCCTGGCAAGGAAGTGGCAATATGCTTTCGCATTCCGACAGGCTTGCTTTGCCTCGCGTACGCTGTCGAATTTCCAGCTTATCCTGACAAGGCCGCGCAACCTGTCATTACCCGTCTTCCCATAACCCCGGACCCTTTCTCCAAACCCCACATATGACCATCGACAGACACACACTTCGTAACGCGATCCTTGATGTCATCGGCGAGGGAATATGGGGCTTGCAGGCAGGCATGGTCCCTGCCGTCACCGTGCTGACCGTCCTGTTGACCCGCTATAACGCGGGCAATACCATGATCGGACTGGTGTCCGCAATCCAGGGCGGGTTGATCTATCTGCCGCAGATTCTCGGGCTGTACATTTTCGCAAGCGTCAAACACAGGCAACGTGACATGATCCTGTGGCATGTCATCGGCATCCTGCCCTGCCAGGCCCTGTGCGGCATACTGGTGTTGTTCGAAGGAAGCCTGGATCCCTTCTGGTTACGATGGGGCCTGCTGGCCCTTTTCTCGCTGTTTTCAATCAACATAGGGATAATCGTCGGGGTCTGGTCTGAGTGGCTGGCTCACATGTTCAGCACGAACATCAGGGCAACGGTGATGGGAACAGGCTTTTCACTCTATTCCCTCCTTGGCGCAGGAGGAGGACTGGTGGCCGGCTGGTGGCTTGAGAAATCACCTGGTTATCTCACCTATTCCTGGCTGTTCCTCTTGAGCAGCGCAATCGGGGTTTTCTCCATGCTGGCTTTTACCTTCATCGACGATCCTGCCGTCAGGTTGCCGTACGCATCGGAAAAGCCCACCTTGCGGGACATCATCATACGTTTCAGGGCGAGCCTGGCGGACTGGAATTTCCGCGTCTTCCTTGTCGGCCGGGTCCTTGTGTCGATTGGCCTCTGCGTATCCCCGTTCCTGGCCGTTTTCTACCAGTCTCCCGAGGGAGGACGCGTGCCGGATTCATTCATCGTCATGTGCGGGGCCGCAATGACCGTCGGCACCGCGATCACAACGGTTGTCATAGGCAGGTGGGGAGACAAGACCGGGCACCGGGCACCGATAATCGCGGGCGCGATAATACAGGCGCTTGCACTGGCAATTCTCCTCGTCAGTTCCGGGAGAGCGAGCTGCGTTGCGGCCTATCTGGGCGTGGGAGTCTGTATCGGTTTCGGCTTCATATCCCATACCAACATGCTTTACGAGACATGTCCGCATGACGACCGCCTGGCCCATATCACGGTCGGGAACATAGTGATGACAATACCCCTGCTTGTGGCCCCGGTAATAGCCGGGTTCTTCGCGAACCGGTGCGGCATCAGGCCGCTTTTTGCGATAAGCCTGTTGATCAGCGCCGTTGCCGCCGTGTGGTTCATTGTGTTCTTTCGCGAACCCCGCCGTATGGGCAGCGGCCGGGGCGGGACCGCAAGAACAGGCTCGCAGGAAACTACTGGTCGAAGTACACTGCCCGGATGAAAACGTCGATCTACTGGTTCTCCGGTACAGGTAACTCGCTCTGGATAGCGAAACAGCTTGCCGCACACCTTCAGGCCGACCTCGTCCCGATCGCGACAACAGCCACGGAGAAGCCCGTAACTGCGCAGGGCGATGCGGTCGGGATCATCTTCCCCGTTTACATGTTCGGCACACCCTTGATAGTCAATCGCTTCGCAGCCCGGTTGCGCCCGGCCCCGGGCGCTTACATCTTTGCCGTGGCCACCTATGGCGGCATTCCCGGCGCCGCGCTCGAGATCCTCGACAGCACGCTCCGCAGCAATGGCACCGGCCTCGCCGGAGCATTCGGGATCAGGATGCCGGGAAACTACACTCCCCTTTACGGCGCAATGTCCGCAAACCGACAGGAGAAGATGTTCATGGCGGCAAAGAAGCAGACGGAGGCGATCGCCGAGTCGGTATCGCGGCGGGAAACAGCACACTTCGGTGGAGTCGGCCATCGCCTGGCGCTCCCGTTCTTCCGCGCCCTGTATCGCGCGGGTTCGCCACGCGTTCCAGGGATGGACAGCGGTTTCCTTTCAACAAGTCGCTGCAACGGATGCGGTATATGTGAAAAGGTCTGCTCCCAACGGAATATCCGCATGGAGAACATGCGCCCGGCCTGGCTGCACCATTGTGAACAATGTATGGCGTGCCTCCAGTGGTGCCCCGAAGAAGCGATCGAACTCGGAAAAGCCACAGTTGGCCGCAAGCGCTACCGGTGCCCTGATTCCAGGGCGTCCGATTTCTTCCTGAACAGATAGAACCAACCCGTGCGCTTCCGGTGCCCCTGTGCAACAATGCTTCCAAGCCCTCAACCTGGTTCCAGCCTGTTTCATCTGTATGCGATTAACATTGGTTCCCCACCGTCCCTGTGGTTCACTGGCGCGGGTTGACGGGAGGGTGTGGCGTGTACCTGGCCGGAATACTATGCGTGTGGCTGGTCATGTCATCCAGTCTGCTTGCCGTGGAAACGGCCCAGGCCAACTCTTCACGCAGTGAAGCCGTCTCTCTTGCCCGTTCCGGAAAGTATCCAGAGGCACTGGAGATGCTGCGGAACATCCTGGCAGCCAACCAGGACGACATGGCCACTGCCACGGACTACATCACCGTCCTCACGTGGGCGGGTCAACCGGAAGAAGCCGTGTCAGTATTCGAGGCACTTCCGTCCGATGGCAATCGATCGGCCTACCTGCTCCGCGCAATAGCCAGGGCCTACAGGGATCTTAAGCAGTTCTCGCGGGCAGCCGAAATTTACAGAAAACTTGTCGTCTCTGATCCGCGGGACACCGATGCGATTCGCGGCCTTGCCATGACGCGGGCCGATACAAACGACCTGGCCGGGGCCTGCCAGACCGTTGATGCCGGATTGGAGGTCCAGCCGGACCAGTTGGACCTGCTGCATCTCAAGGCATCCATACGATGGAAACAGGCCCGCTATTTCGACGCATTGGCAGTGTTTGGCCGCATTATCGAGACCTATCCCGACGACATTGCCGCAATTGATCTCCGCCTGCGCCTGCTTTCCGACATGGGTTGTGTGTCCCTGGCGCTTGAGATGGAAGCGGCCGTGGGTGTCGGGCACGACAGAGCATTGCACTATCACCTTGTCAACAACATGGCTGCTGCGCGTATCCAATGGAACGAGGCGGCCATCGCCACGAACCTGCTGTCCGGCCTCATAGCCGCCGAATCAGTGCCGTTTGACAACCTGCGGGCCCGGTACGACCGGATCCTGGCATTGCATCAGCTCGAACGCATGGAAATGCTCACCGCGGAATATGAAGCATTGACCAATGCCGGCGTCGTGGCGCCGCCTCACATCCATGACGCGGCGGCCGGCGCCAGCCTGACGATGGGTAATGCACGAACCGCGATCCGGCTCTACGGCATAGCCGTGAAGGGACGTCCGGATTCGTTCAATTCACGGTTCGGATTGTACTCCGCCCTTGTGGAAAACGGCGACTACCGCGAAGCAGGGAAGGTCCGCGATTCACTGGAGAAGGCCACTCCGGAATGGATATGGGACCGTGGCTCCCTCCGCTACAACTGGGATCGCGAAAGTGTCATCCTTGCGAAGGGCTGGTGGCTCGCCTACCAGGACCGCCATGCAGAAGCGGAAGAATTCTTTCGATCCGTCCTGCAGAAGGCCCCGGACAACCACGGGGCTCGCCTGGGTTATGCCAAGGTCGAGGCCTGGCAGGGACGCCCACACCAGGCACTCCAGCGGTATGACATTCTCCTGACAAAGAGCGCAGCGGTGGCCATCCCCGGCGGCACGAACGAAAGCTACCGTGAGATCGCGGCAATGAACGGCCACGTGGCCGCTCTTGACGAGTGTTTCTTCAAGCGCGAGGCCCGGGATGATGTCCAACACCTGCTCATGACCAATCCTTCAAACAAACACACCCAGCGCCTGCGCCGCAGCTTCACCATCGACGACAGCACCGAACTCTACTTCGACGGTACGTACACCGAAGAGCAACCGGGTACACTTGAAACCTACGGGTACCTGCGACTCACCCAGCCGATGACCCCGCTGCTCGATCTCTACGGTATGACCCTGTACAGGGATACGCACAACCCCACAGAAGTAGATATCATCCGCCGCTATGGCGCCGGCATGGAATGGAATCTTACCCCGCCGGCCACCATCCTCCTTGAATACGCACAGGATCGTAACGGCAGGGATGGTGGCATCCTGTCCCGGTACACGCATCGATTCGGCGACACCTGGGCCGCCACCGTGGATCACCAGACATTCAGCCTGGATGTTCCACTTCGTGCCCGTGTACTGGGAATCTACGGGAAGACCACGAGCGCTTCCGTCTCGTTCCGTCCCGGCGATACGTTCTCAGCAAGGCTTGCAGGTTCGCTTACAGAGCTGGATGACGGCAACGAGAACACGTTCTACGGGTTGTTCACAGACCAGGCTCTTTTCACCCGCGCCTACTGGAAAGCCAGGCTCCGCGCGGAGGCCTCTATCTCACTGAATTCGGAGACAGACTTGTCCTATTTCAGTCCATCGCGCTCCGCGACACTGGCCCTTACTCCTTTCATCGAACATACCGTCTACAGGAAACATGACTGGGCTTTCGTACACCGGCTGTTTGTCACCATCGGCACCTATGACCAGGCCGGTTACCAGTCCGAACCCATCTACGACACGCGATACGAACACGACTACCTGCTGACAGACTGGACGGCCTTTGCCTGGGGAATAACATGGAAACGACGGTTCTATGACGGAGACCCGACGGACGTGGTAACATGGTACGCAACTACACGAAAGGCTTTCTAGTGGACATGAAGCTTCTTCGTTCATCTGCAGCGTTTCGCCGTGATAACAGGCGGGCCATGGGATTCCTCTTCCCATGCCTGGTTATGACGGGCCTGGCCCTTTTCTGTGCCGCCGGAAACCTGCGGGCCGGCGAAACCGACGAGTTCCTGGCAATCTGCTACCACGACGTTCCTCTCGCGTCAGCAGCAACCAACGATCCTTACGCCGTGGACCAGGAATCCATGGTCCGGCAGATCGAATACCTGCGAACACACGACTATCATTTCATCAGTCTGAAGGACGTTCAGGCGGCAATCCGGAAAGAACACCCCCTGCCACCACGTGCCGTGCTGATGACTTTTGACGACGCCTACCTGTCTTTCTACTCAAACGTGATGCCCGTGCTCCAGTTGTACCAGTGCCCGGCCGTGCTGTCTGTCGTTTCGTCATGGATCGATGGTACCCCTCCCCAGGACCTGCCGGGACCCCTGATGACGTGGGCCCAGGTGCGCACGGCGTCACTGCATCCCATGGTGACCGTCGCATCCCATTCACACTCCCTGCACCAGGCCATCCCTTACAACCCGCAGGGCAACACCGGACACGCAGCCACAAGCCGCCGGTATGATGCAACAGCTGCCCGGTACGAAACGGACAAGGAGTACCGGCAACGCATTATCGCCGACATGAAGGAGACAATGGACATCTTCTCCGAAAAAGCCGGTTTCAGGCCGGAGTGGATTGTATGGCCCTACGGTCAGTACAACGCGTTGACATTGGCCGCCGCCCGCGATGCAGGCTTCGAAGGATCGCTCGGCCTGTCGGGGGACCGGGCCTCCATCGAACATGGCTGGCCACTGGATCGCTGGATGGTCATGGGAAACCCGCCTATCGAGGACTTCATCAGCGAGGTACGTGCCCGTACCTGGCCACGTAAACCGGAAGTTCCACAGCAGCGGGCCGTCCAGGTTGACCTCGACATGATCTACGATCCGTCACCTGAGCAGACGGAGAAGAACCTGGGCCGTCTTCTTGACCGCATGGTGGCGCTTCGCCCCAACATGGTCTACGTGCAGGCCTTTGCAGACCCCGACGGCGACGGCAATGTCAGCGAAGTGTATTTTCCCAACCGCGTGTTACCGATGCGGATGGACCTGCTCAACCGCGTGTGCAACCAGCTCTGGAATCGCCAGTTCACCGTCTACGCATGGATGCCGGTCCTCAGCGTGCAACTGCCGGACGGTGCGGCAGAACATCTCCGTGTTCGTGAACGCACGTCCGGGACCAACACGGCAGCATCGTCCTCGTGGTACGAACGGCTCTCTCCCTTCTGCGACGAATCCATGGATGTCATGCGCCGGCTGTACGAGGATCTCGCCATCCACGTGCGGTTCCACGGTGTCCTGTTCCAGGACGATGCCTACCTCACCGACCGGGAAGATTTCCACCCTTCCGCGGTCGCCGCGGCCCGCAAAGCGTTCGGGGCAAACCCGGCAGACGATCGATTGACACCGGCCCATGAACACGCGTGGGTCCGGCTGAAGCAGCAACAGCTGACGCGTTTCACACAAGGTCTGTTGGACGCCGTCCACGTGTACCGCCCGGCAGCCAGGTCAGCCCGAACCCTGTATGCACGCTCGCTCCTTGATCCCGCTTCAGAGGCATGGTTCGCCCAGAACTATGCCGACTGTCTGTCGAACTACGATTTTACCGTTATCCTGGCATATCCCGAGATGGAGGGGATCGGCCTTTGGCGAACCTCCGGCTGGCTGGAGCAGCTGGTCCACCGGGCGATGTCGTATCCCGACGCGCTCGACCGGACGGTATTCAAGCTCCAGGCCTATGATTGGAAACGGAAAAGCCCCATCCCGGCGGACCGGCTGCTGGACCGCGTGCGTGTACTCGTTGCCGCGGGAGCGCGGCACGTGGCATATTATCCCGACGACTATACCCGGGATCAACCGTCCCTGCACATCATAAGGAAGGAGATGTCGACGGAGTCGCTGCTGTTTCCCAAGCCGACCTTGCGACCGGTAACGCAGCAGTATTGAACGGACAATACCCATGCAATGGTTGCTTTCATTTCTCTATCACTACCCGCTTTTCATGGCTTTTGTGTGGATACTGGGATCCTTCGCCTACAGGCGGCGCAGAATTCCGGACCTGGAGAACAATCGTCCTGTCCTGAACGAGTACCCGAGAGTCTCGGTCCTGATCCCGTGCCACAACGAGGCGGCCTGCATCGCTGAGACCGTGGACCGCATGTCACGCCTGGACTACCCTGACTACGAGATCATCTGCATCGACGATGGCAGTACCGACCGTACCCTGGCAATCCTGGACGAACTGCAACCGCGGTATTCCCGTCTGCGGATTGTCACGTTGGAGTCCAACCGGGGCAAGGCCACTGCCTTGCGCGCGGGACTGCTGGCCAGCAAGAGCGAGTTCCTTGTATGCATTGATGCCGATTCGTACCTCAGCCCCGGTTCTCTTCACTGGTTCTTGTGGCACTTTGTCAACTTCCCGCGCGTAGGTGCTGTGACCGGAAACCCACGTATCCGTAACCGGACGAGCCTGCTTGGCAAGATCCAGGTCGGCGAGTACTCCACCATCATCGGCATGATCAAAAGGACCCAGCGAATGCTCGGCAAGGTCTTCACGATATCCGGGGTAGCCGCTGCGTTCCGCAAACGGGCCCTCCTCGATGTGGGGCTGTGGAGCCCGGACATGGTGACCGAAGACATCGACATCAGCTGGAAACTGCAGGAGCATTTCTGGGATATTCGTTTCGAAGAACGGGTCCTGTGTTGGATCCGGACGCCGGAACACGTGCCGGGGCTCTGGCGTCAACGTGTCCGGTGGGCGCAGGGCGGGGCGGAAGTCATGCTCAAGTATTCGCGAAGCATGCTCGATATTCGACAGCGCCGGTTCTGGCCCGTGTACCTGGAATACGTGGTCAGCGTGTTCTGGGCCTATGCCTTCCTGTTCAGCGCCGTGTTGGCGGTGCTGAACGTCTTCTTCGACCTGCCGGCACCATACTCCTATGCCACTATCGTCCCCCCCGAGTGGACCGGGACTTTCCTGGCACTGGTCTGCCTGCTCCAGGGCGCTATTGCCCTGTCTTTCGAACGAACCGTGGAAGGCGGTCTCAAAAAATACACGTTCTGGTTCATCTGGTATCCCCTTGTTTACTGGTTGCTCAGCGCAGCAGCCACGATCGTCGGCTTACCGAAGGCAATTCTGAAACCCAGGGGAAGGCATGCGGTCTGGACAAGCCCTGACCGCGGCCTCTAACGAATGAAGAACAACACCGCACAACCTGACATTATCGACGATACTTCACTGAAGACACCGCTCAGGAGAGGCATCGAACTCAGCGTAACGACCGCAGCCTGGTTGCTGTGGGTATACCTGGTCATGCCTGGCGTTACCCTGGCGCTGTGGGCAATAGGCATCCGGCTCTTTGTCCTGGAACAGATCAAGCTCAACAACTACCAGGGCCTGCTCAGCGTTGCCGGTTACTACCTCGCCGGTCTAGCCGGGATCTGGCTGGCACTGAATTTCTGGAGCACCTATAACAAGAGCCGGTTTGGCGGACTCGACCGGCGCCGCGACGCGGGCGCAGTGACCATCGACGAATTGGTGAAGTGCGGCGGTCTTACCGAGGCTGATCTCGTGCGCGCACGCGAGGCGCGCCGCGTCGTGTTCGATTTTTCCGCCACCACCCCGGTACTCCGGGATACGCGGCCATGAAGGAAAGCCAGGCGTTCTACAAGCAGTTGCTCGATAACCTGTCCGAAGGAGTCTACTTCGTGGACAGGAATCGCAGGATTCTTTACTGGAACCACGGAGCGGAACGCATCAGCGGGTACTCTGCTGATGAGGTCAAAGGGTCGCACTGCTATGACAACATACTCGTGCATGTTGATCTCAAGGGCAACTCGTTGTGCCATGGTCCCTGCCCGCTCGTGCGCGCTATCCGCGATGACACGCGGGTTGAGACCGAAGCCTTTCTCCGGCACAAGACCGGGCACCGGGTCCCGGTCCTGATCCGGACCGCCCCGGTGCACGACACCGGCGGGAAGATAACAGGCGCAGTTGAGGTGTTCTCGGAGAATTCCAACCGTGTGGCCCTGCAGGAAGATATTCACCGGCTTGAGCAGATGTCACTGCTCGACCCCCTGACCGGACTGGCTAACCGCAGGTACCTCGATATGTCACTCAAGGCTCACCTTGACCGGATGCGGAGGTACCAGTGGCAGTTCGGGGTCCTGTTTGCAGACATCGACAATTTCAAGTCGGTGAACGACACATTCGGCCACCAGGTGGGCGACCAGGTCCTCACCATGGTCGCCAGGACAATAGGAGGTAACTCCCGTTCGTTCGACGTGGCCGGACGCTGGGGTGGCGAGGAATTCCTCGTCATCGGCAACCATGTCACGCCTCAGAGCCTGCGCGAGATTGCGGATCGTTATCGCGTCCTGGTTGAAGCTTCGGCAATCCCGGTCCAGAACGGGATGCTTCACGTGACTGTATCCATAGGATCGACCGTTACCAGGCCGGACGACACGATCAGAACTCTCATCGATCGCGTTGACCGCCTGATGTACGAAAGCAAGAAGGCCGGAAAGAACCGCGTAACCAGCGAGTGAGAAAAGGCTTACACGGAAGAGCAATCAGAACCAGCGCCGAAGCTCCTTGTCCAGCCTGTCACGCTTCTCCCGACTCTGCTTCTTCAACGTGGAGAGGACTTCGCTGGTGGCGCCCTCAGCATCGAGGATCCCGTAGAAATCGCCTTCGATCGCCGTCTGTTCTATATCGGCGGCACGATGCACTGCTTCGCGCCGGCCGACTCCGCCGTCAGCCGCGCGGTTCATGAGGTTCATGACGAAGTTCCTCGCCTCGACAACGTCCACACCGACAAAACCCTTGAGCCTCAGCGTGCCTTCGCCGGCTTCCGCACTGGCTTTCATGTCGGCTATCATCTGGACATGGCGGCGTTCGTCGGCGGCCAACTGCTTCCAGAACTTCCTCTTCAACCAGAACCTGGATTCAAACACCTCGTAGAGCTCGGCAAGCGTCTCCTCGTAGCTCTTCAGCATGTCCAGGTAGTCTTTCGCCAGCAACATCCGCAACCCCTTTCAACAACTTCACCGTGACTAGGATGTCATTATCCATAACCACTGTATGCCACGCAATGATTATTACGGCCGGCACAATCCCATCTTCCCTCTTGCCTCATTCGGGGAGCCCAAATATCATTGAGGGGAAATGAGCGATAATGGCAAAGCTGTTCCGCCTGAGGTTATCCAGCCGGGAGTACCCGACGGCAAGAACCTTGTCCTGGCAAGGCACATCTACCCGCGCCAGATCCCCATAGTCCCGCTGAACCAGCGCCCCCTGTTCCCCAAGATGACGGTGCCGATGCTGCTGGAGGACCCCAACCTTCGGAACATGATCCTCGAGACCGCCAAGTCGCAGACACAGCTGGTCGGACTCGTCCTTTCCCGCAAGCAGCCGCAAACGGACCCGCCGCAGCGGGTCAGGAGTTCGGACCTGTACGATTTCGGTTGCGTGGCAGAGATACTGCAGGTTGCCCAGATCGGGCCGGACGCGCCGGTCCAGGTCATGCTCGGCGCCCTCGACCGTTTCCATGTGGCGCAGTTTGTCCAGGACGAACCCTACATCTCCGCAATGGTCGATTACCTGCCCGAAACCGAGATGGCTGCCAATACCGAGCTCAAGGCCTATTCCCTCGCCGTGATCAAGAGCATCAAGGAGCTGATCCAGCTCAACCCGCTGCACAAGGAGGAGCTGAAGCTCTTCATGGCAACTTCCGCGCTCGGCGAACCCGGGCGGCTGGCCGACTTTGCCGCAGCCCTGACGACTTCCAGCGGACCGGAGCTGCAGGACATCCTTGAAACCGTCAGCATCCGGGCCCGCCTGAAGAAAGTGCTGGGGCTCCTCAAGAAGGAAATAGGTATTTCGGAGATCCAGGTAAAGATCAGCAAGCAGATCGAGGAAAGGCTGTCAAAACAACAGCGCGAGTTCTTCCTGAGGGAACAGCTCAAGGAGATCAAGAAGGAACTCGGAATCACCAAGGAAGGCAAGGAGGCGGAAGTAGACCGGTTCACGGAACGCCTCAAGGAAATCAAGCCCAGCGAAGAGGCAAAGGAACGCATCAATGAAGAAATCGAAAAGATCAGGCTGATCGAGCCGGCCTCGCCGGAATTCAACGTGAGCCGGAACTACCTGGACTGGCTCACCATCCTGCCGTGGGGCGTGTTCACGAAGGACAACTACGACATAAAGAAGGCCAAGGCCATCCTCAACAAAGACCACTATGGCCTTGAGGACGTCAAAGACCGCATACTTGAATTCCTGTCCGTCGGGATACTCAAGGGCAATATCTCGGGTTCGATACTGTGTTTCGTCGGGCCGCCGGGCGTGGGCAAGACGTCAATAGGCCAGTCAATAGCGAGGAGCATAGGACGCAACTTCTACCGCTTCAGCGTGGGCGGCATACAGGACGAGGCCGAGATCAAGGGCCACCGGCGCACTTACATAGGCGCCATGCCGGGCAAGTTTATCCAGGCCATCAAGGTATGCAAGAGCGCCAACCCGGTCATAATGCTGGACGAGATAGACAAGATCGGAACCAGCTACAGGGGCGACCCGGCCTCGGCGCTTCTCGAGGTGCTGGACCCGGAACAGAACAGGGACTTTCTCGATCACTACCTTGACGTGCGTTTCGACCTCTCAAACGTGTTCTTCATCTGCACGGCTAACCTGCTGGACACGGTCCCGCGCGCGCTGCTGGATCGCATGGAGGTCATCAAGCTCGCCGGCTACATCCTCGAAGAGAAATTGCAGATTGCAAAACGCTACCTGATCCCGAAACAACTGAAGGCGCACGGCGTCAATGACAACAGGATCGCCATAGCGGATCGCGCACAGCGGGAAATCATTGATGGTTACGCCAGGGAGCCCGGTGTCCGCGGCCTTGAAAACAACATCAAGCGGATCATCCGGAAGTCCGTAAAACAGATCGTTGAGGGCAGGAAAGGCCGGATAACAGTCGAACAGAAAGACCTGGACAACCTGATCGGCAAGCGCCTCTTCACCGACGAACAGCTCAAGAAACCGATCCCGGGCGTTGTCATGGGCCTCGCATGGACAAGCATGGGCGGGGATACTCTCTACGTGGAAGCCACCAAGGTCGAAACGGGAAAGGGCGGTTTCAAGCAGACCGGCCAACTCGGAAGCGTCATGGTCGAATCTTCGGAAATAGCCTACACCTATGTACAGTCATTCCTGGACAACGACCCGGTCATGCGGAAGTTCTTCCAGAAGAATTTTGTCCATCTCCACGTTCCTGCCGGGGCCACACCGAAAGACGGCCCGTCTGCCGGCGTGACCATGGCCAGTTCGCTCTATTCGCTCGCAAAGGGGAAACCGATCAAACCCGGCTTCGCCATGACCGGGGAACTGACGCTGACCGGCAGGGTTATGCCGATCGGAGGGGTCAAGGAAAAGACCATTGCCGCGAAACGGGCGAAGGTCACCAGGCTGGTCTTCCCCTCGGAGAACCGCAGGGACTACGAGGAACTGCCCGCGCATATCCGCAAAGGCTTGAAGCCGCACTTCGTGGCCACATTCAAAGAGATCGTCGATATCTGCTTCTGACAGATACCGGCAGTCTATTCCCCTTCAGACACGTCCGGCGGCGGTACCACCGTGGAACTCCCGAACAGGCCGTTCAGCCATTGCGGCAGGGAAGTGAAGACCAGGTGCCGCGTCGATGTCGAACCCGGCTCACGCACGAACTTTGCCGCCAGCGCCGACAACGCAACAAAGACAATCCATATGTAGAAGGTCAGTCGCAAGTCAACGCCGTAGCCGGAACCCTGCAGGCTATGAACCAGCCAGCCGCCGACAAAAGGCATCGGGGCGCCGGCAAGCGTGACAAACGTACCGTAGGTTGCGAACTGCACGGCCCGCGTCTCCGTTACTGTCAGCTTGTACACGAGCGTCGAGAACGCGACGTTGATGGCACCGCCGCCGATACCCCCAACGAAACTCGTAAACGGCATGATGCTGTAAGCCAGGTCCGGCCGGCCGGGTGGTATGAAGATCCATGCCAGCCCTGTCGGCGCCATCAGCAGCAGACCGATGATCATGATCGGCCGGCTACCGTACTTGTCCACCAGCCGCCCGGCCAGCGGGGACGCCATCAGCACGGCCGCCGTGGAAACAGCGTTCACGCACCCGAGGCCGAAATAGCTCATTCCGATGTCGCGCAGGCAATAGGCGGAATAGAACGGGCCGGCGATCGCGCTCATCGCTAGGATGGCGTGGGTAATGCCGAGCGTGCACAGCGGACGGTTCTTCAATATGTCGCGCACAACCCTCAGGAAGTGGGGACGTGCCGAACGCCGCGGCAACAGGCAGTCAGGCTGCGGAAGGTGCAGGGCTGTGGCTGCCAGGCCGAAAAGCGCACCGAAGAAGAACAGGGCGGTGAATGCAACCAGCCCCTTGCTCTGGATGAAGTCAAGGAACCGGCCCTCACCTATGGCGAAGACCGCACCCACGATGCCGCCGAACAGCGTGCAGTTTCCGAAGAACCGGCCACGACGGGACTCCGGGATGAGTTCGCCAACCCAGCTGCCCCTGGCATTACCTGCCACCTGTGCTGCGATAGTGACCAGCACGATGACGCCGATAAGAACGCCCATCCGGCCCATCGTGCCGAGACGGCTGGCCAGGAACGGGATGGTTGCTATGCCGAACCAGCAGAGAGGCGTAATGAAACCGGACCATACGGTCAGTGTCTTCCGGCTCCATCCCCGTTCAATCAGGTATGCAGGCAGGAACTGGAAGACAACAAAAAGAGAAGGAACGCTGCTGAGCAGCCCAAGGAGCACGTCGTTCGCTCCAAGCTGCATGGCAAAGCCGATCAGGAACATGCCGCCCGTGCTGGCTCCGAACACCGCTCCCAGCATCATCTGGGCATAGCTCAGGCGAATGGCCCGTTCAACAAGCCTCGGCTCCGGCTGATTCTGTGCTGCAACGGTCATCACCCTCGTCCCCACATGTACCGTCCGCCCGAAAGCCCTGCACCCTATACGGCCGACCGCGGAACGCAAGGGATTTCGGGATACGGGCGGACGATCCGGCTGTAGCGGCATCACTCAGTGACGCGCCTGCACCTGTGATGCGCTACGAACGGGAGGAACCGCAGACAAAAGCCGGACAAACGCTGACTCACACGGATGCAGCATGCCATTCCGCATGAAAGCCATGATATATCACGAGTTGATATATCATACCACTACCTGTTCCGGGGCGACTGGCCGCGGGCCATGCAAACACCATTCCACGACCTGGACGAACTGCGTTTGACAGCCTCGTGTGTTTTCGGTGACTATCCAGGCAGTGAAAGCACGACCAGGCACATACCTGTTCAGCAGGCCGCAAGTCCCGCGGAAGGCGAAATTCCCGGTCATCGACGCTCATAACCACCTGTGGGGGGCGTGGAACAATATCAAGGCCGTGGTGAAGGTCATGGACGAGACGGGCGTGGCCTGCTACTGCGACCTGACTGCAAACGTTGAACTCCAGTGGGTGAAGGGCGGGTACGCCTTCAAGGCCACCGATATTGACGGATTTCTTGAACACGCCGCCAGCCCGTACCCGGGCCGTTTCTACGGCTTCACAACCACCCTCTTCACCCGCCCCACCAACAGGCCTCTTTTCACGGACGCGAAGGCATTTGTTGCGGAAGTCGTTCGGACGCTCGACAAGCACGTCCGGAGCGGATTGCGGGGGCTGAAGATCCTCAAGGAACTGGGCCTGCACTACCGCGATGCGGCTGGAAGACTCCTTCGGTGTTGCGACGATCGGCTCGCGCCAGTATGGGAGGAGTGCGCCCGTCGCGGCCTGCCGGTGCTGCTGCACCAGGCTGACCCCTACGGTTTCTTTGAGCCGGTCACTCCCGCGAACGAGCATTACGGCAATCTCAAGAAGTACTCCTCATGGAGCTTCGTGAACCCGAAATTCCCGCGGTTCATGGAACTGCAGCGCGACATGGCCCGCCTGGTCCGCAACCACAGGCGTGCGACATTCATCCTGGCGCACGTGGCCAACTTCCCCGAGAATCTCGAGTATGTGTCGGACCTGCTTGATGCGAATCCTAACGTCTTCGTCGATCTCTCCGCGCGCACCGACGAACTGGGCCGCCAGCCACACACGGCGCGCGAGTTCATAATCCGCCACCAGGACCGCGTCCTCTTCGGGACCGATATGCCGGCCTCGCCGGAGATGTACCGCTATCATTTCAGGTTCTACGAGACGTTCGACGAGTACTTCCCCCACCCCGACTATGACGGTACGTTCGACCGCCACAGGTGGAAGGTTTGCGGGATCGGCCTGCCCGACGAAGTGCTAAAGAAACTGTATCACCTGAATGCGCTGAAGCTCATCCCCGGGCTGAGGACAGAGCTTAAGGGTCTGCGCATATAGACTGACAATGATAGGCCGGTAGGGCGAGGCCTCTGGCCGAGCCGGGAATCATAGACCACGGCTCACCCGGAGGGTTCGCCCCACCAGAGAACAGAGGACGGAAAGTGAAAAAGAACTGGCGCTTCATAATCGGAATGTTCTTCCTGATCTTCAACTTCCCCTTCGGCATCGGCGGCGCTGCCATCTGCGCAGGCCTGGCGGCGAAAACAGGCCGCGTGGCCTTCTACAGTACGATGGGAACCGCCATCTACGGCTTGAGCTGGGCCATGTTCGGGCTCGGAGCCCTCCTTGCCGGCAAGGAAGGCGTCGCCCTCTCGAAACAGCTCATGCGCCGGCTGTGGCAGCGGAAGAAGACGGAAAGTGACAAGTCATCAGTGACCAGTGATCCATCATCCCCGGGGCAAGACCAGTAATGGCTCCTGGCCGGCACAGAGACCGGCCCTCCATTCCGGAGGAAACATGCCTGTCGGAGGGACGCCCTCCGTGGCGTCCGTTACTGTCTCCACAACGTCTCGGGCCCACACCGCCGACTCTTCCCTAATCCTCGTATTGTCGGTAAATACCTGACGGCAAAAATCAGGTTTCTCCTGATATACGCTGTTCGTCACAATCCCTATCGTTTACGCATGCAAGTCAGGCGCCGCACAGCTGCATCAGTTGCCACACTCTGCCTGTGTCTCGGCATCACCGGGGGATACGTCCTGCCTCATCACCCCTCTGAACCCGGAGTCGTGGCCGGGTCGCGGCCGCGGCTCCAGAAATTCACCGACCTCATCGCCATACCACCGGCTGACCTCGGCAACTACGACATTGCCGAGATCAACCTTGCCTGCTCGGCCGGGCTGCCGGGAACCGCCACTGTCAGTATTGAGGAATCCCTGAAAACACTCGATCGGTGGGCAGAAGGCGCAAAGCGTGTGGCAGATAAGAACATGTTCCGGTTCAAGGATGAACCGGGGAAGTGGGCCAACTCGGAAAACTGGTTCCGTGTTGCTTGCCTGGTGCGGTACCTGCGAACAACGGCCCGCACGGAATACGATCCGACCCTGAAGAATCACCCGTCCGTCGCCAGATGGGATACGAGCTTCTACCGTGATCCCAGCCGTATCTTCATGTTCGGCTTGCTGGCGGGTCAACGCTATGGCACCTGTACCTCCCTGCCGGTGTTGACGGTTGCGGTTGGTCGACGCATGGGCTTCCCGCTCAAACTTGTTCGGAACGAGGGCCATGTATTTGCGAGGTGGGATGGCAGCCCGGACGGCGAGCGGTTCAACATAGAGTCCACCGACCAGTACGCGGAACGCAGGAGCGAGGAGTTCTACCTCAATTGGCCGGAACCAGCTCCTCAGAGACACGTGGCTTCCGGTTACTACATGGCGTCAATGACTCCCGCCCAGGAGGCGGGCATGTTCTGTTTCTGGCGCGGGCATTGCCTGTGGCAGAACGGGGACCTGGCCGGAGCTCGTATGGCTTACCTGCAAGGACATCACCTCGACCCGCTCGTCCACCAGGACGACTTCGTGGTCCGCCTGCTGGCAAGGCCGCATGACACCTTCTTTCCCCCGGGCTCCCCCATTCCAATGAACGTGTACCGGTTCTGCGGGAACGATCCAGTAAACAAGGTTGATCCGACCGGGCTGGAGAACATCATTGTCTCGGGTACGGATGGAACGCGTATCTTCTCGCAAGGGGTACAGAAAGACAGCCCCAGCACCACGTATCTTGACTATGCGGGTGAATACTACTTCGGTAATGAGAACTACGATTCCATCGGATCATTCATGGCCCCTCTCACTTTTGCCCGGAAGGTCTGGACAATGCCTCTTGCGTTCGTTGTGGATATCTTCCGCCTCAATGCCGACACCGGACGGAACCTTTTTGAACCCAATTTCTATGCGAGGGATGTCGCTGTCAATGCCCAGCGGGTCTGCGAGATACTCGAGATGTCCACCGATCCGGAAGATGTCCTGATGGGCCACAGCCAGGGGGTAACACTCATCGCCGCCGGCGTTGCCATGGCATCCAGGAGCGACCCGATACTGTCGGCCAAAACCATCAAGCTCATCCTGCTGGCGCCAAAAGTTGGCTTCGACGCCCTGGAGGAGTATATTGCAGAGGCGAAACGCAATCAGCCGGGGTGGAACATCAAGGTGTTGATCATAGGAAACCAGTTTGACACGGCAATACCCTGCGGGACCGAACAGGGTTACATCGCTCACTATGACCCTTCTACAAAACTTGCATACGAAGGTATCGGCTCAAGCGAGCGTCTTCGCCATATCAAGCTGCCGGGCGTCCACTATGGCTTCGGTTTCCCGCTTGCCCGAACAAGCCCGCATTGGAGAACGCATGAGTTTGCAGACCCAACCGACCCACATGATTCGAGAAAACATGTCGGTGTTCGGCCAATAGCGGACCATGCTGTCGAGGAAATCAACACACCTGAGTCTGAGGAGTTACGGAAGGTCATCAGGAACTTTATCAGGCAGTAAACCACTCTAATGAAAACAGGTTATTGTCTAGCAGGATGGTGCGGACTGATTCTGGTTTGTGTCGGCTGTCATTCGGTCACCGTACAGCCGGATATCATGTCGCAGAACGCACGCCTCTTCCATACGCGCGACACGCGTCTGGCCCTCTATGCGACACTGCAGGCAGGTGATTTGGCCATATCGCCATCGCGTGTATGCCTGTTAAGATGGGATACACAGGCCAAGACAAAGGATCTGTTGGCAAGATTACAGCATCCATTGCCTGGAGAGAGAACAATACCAGAGATGTTCCCAGTAGACGCGTACCGCCGCGTCAGATCCGTAATCGACCTGCCCACAGACAAACAGACATCCTTGCGATCGATTTGGGAAAGACGCATTATTGGTGTTTTGTCGAACAGCACCTTTGATGTTGATGCCACAGTTGTGGGAAGCGCTCTGGGTGATGACGGGTTGCTGATTCACTATTTTCTGGTGGCGCGCCACAACAGTGCCGAGATGGGCCATGTTGATGTCGTGAAGCTAGTTATAACTGACTCCAAGGGTACTATCATCGCCCGAACCAAGCCTGAGTACTCCCTGGACTATCCCCTGGGTTTCTGTGAAGAACGGCAATGGACGTACGACTTCCTGTTCTAGTGAAACAAGTCCGACGCTTCTTCAAGCATGTGGAACCTGGTAGAGCCGCTTCCCCCACCTGAGGCGGTCAGACAAAGACAGATACCGGAATTGCCCCGGTACGAATGGCGAAGCTTAGAACTTCGCCGTTCTGCTGTTCGGTGTTCGGTATTCTGCGGTTCGCAGAAGGATGTCTCCAGAAGCCCCCCGGGACGGCGGACACGCCTGCCTTCGCTCAGAAGCTACGGCGTGCCAGGGGAGGTCCGCCCTCCATGATATGGCCAGGCGTGCGTCATGTTTCCAACCTGATTTTTTCAGACTAACAGCCTTCAGCCTGAACAGCTTCCTCAGCCTGCGTTCCTCACAGCATCTCGGTTTCAACTCTCAGAAGGACGTACCGCGGATCGGAATGCAGAAACCGGGTGATCTCGGAGATCCTGGTCTGAACGATCGACGACTCGGCCGCAACCGTGACAAAGGCCAGGTCGGCAAACTGCCACTCGTCCTGTCGGCCCACCTCGGCCACACTGACGTTCATCTTTCCCAGCGCCCGGTCCTTCAGACTGCGCAGTACCTGCCGCTTGTCCTTCAGAGACCTCGCTTCGGGAATACTGATGCCGGCTGTCACGACGCCTATGATCATGGCTTGTTGCCCCCTGCTTCCCTGAAAGCTATACTGCCTCACAGCGAAAGTAAATCGCAGCGCGAATGAAACCGTTAAGAGCCATCTTCAACATAGCGACGCTCCTGTTTCTGCTGCTGGGGCTGCCACTAGTGGGGGTCGCGGTTGCCGGCAAGCCCGTTGACCGGTACCTGGAGTTCCCGCCTGTCACACGCTATGTGGAGCACGCGCCTTTCTCGTGGGCGGCGTTCGCCGGGCTGGGCATTTTCATCGGCTTATTCCTGTCGCCTTTCCTCCTCCGCATCGCTTCGAGCAGGCGGCCGTGCTGCCCCATGCCTCCGCGCAGGGCTTTCCCCTGGTGGGGCTGGCTGGGCGTTGCGACGGGGATAGCCGTATGGATCATCGCATGGAACCGTTTCCCCTGTTGCGCGGCAGTCCAGCGCTTCACCTTCACGCCTCTCTGGCTCGCTTATATCGTGGTCATCAACGCACTGACATGGCGTCGAACAGGAACCTGCATGATGGTCCGGAGCCAGGGAGTCTTCCTCGCTCTCTTCCCGGTCAGTGCCTTCTTCTGGTGGTTCTTCGAGTACCTGAACAGGTTCGTCCAGAACTGGTACTACGTCGGTGTGACCAGCCTGACTCCGCTCAACTACTTCATCGAGGCGACGTTCCCGTTCTCCACGGTTCTTCCGGCGGTCCTGGGCACGTGTGACTTCCTGTCCCTCCAACCGGGGCTTGCGGCCGGCCTGGATTCGTGGCACCCGACACATATTGCCCGGCCTCGAACGGCCGCGGCTGCATGGCTCTTGCTCTGTGGGATCGGGTTGGCACTTGTGGGCGTCTTCCCGGACGTCCTGTTCCCGTTGCTCTGGATCTCACCGTTGGGAATTCTGACGGCGCTCCAGGTGCTGCAGGGCAGGCAGACGCTATTTGCCCCGCTTGCGAGGGGGGACTGGTCCCGCGTCTGGCTGCTCGCCATGTCGGCACTCATGTGCGGTTTCTTCTGGGAACTGTGGAACTACCACAGCCTGGCAAAATGGATCTACGCGGTGCCGTATGTCGGCCGTTTCCGCATATTCGAGATGCCGGTCCTCGGTTATGCCGGCTACCTCCCGTTTGGCCTTGAATGCGCAGTCATCGGCGATATGGTACGGGCGTTCGTGGAAAGGAAGAAGCCGGGCTGACGGGGTCTCAATGAAATACACCACGCTGGGGAAAACAGGGTTGCGCGTGTCGCGACTTGGGTTCGGCTGCATGCGTCTGCCGATGACGCCCGACGGCCGCGTGAACCGCGACCTAGCCGTGCCGCTGCTTCGGCGGGCCGTCGAACTCGGTATCAACTACTTCGACACGGCCATCTTCTACTGCAACGGCGACAGTCAGCGCACGCTCGGCGAGGCCATGGAAGGCATCCGCGACCGCGTCGTGCTGTCCACAAAGAACCATCTGCACGAAGCCGCGCCCGACGCGTGGCGGGCACGCCTCGAAGAGTCGCTCAAGTCTCTCCGGACGCCGTTCATCGACGTCTACAACCTGCACGGCATGTCCTGGGACGCGTGGGTGAAACACATCGAGCCAAAGGGCGGCAAGCTTGAACTCCTCCGGAAAGCAAAAGAAGAAGGGCTGATAAAGCACATTTGCTGTTCCTTCCACGACACACCCGAGGCGCTCGTGAAGCTGGCCGACACCGGCGTGTTCGAGTCCGTCACCCTGCAGTACAATCTTCTCGATCGCCGCCTTGAACCGGCCATCGCGCATTGCCGGGAACTCGGCATGGGCGTGGTGGTGATGGGACCGGTGGGAGGCGGACGTCTCGGTGTTGAGAGCAGCAGGATCCGCGAGCTTACCAGCGGGGACGTCGAGAGCACACCCGAGGCCGCTTTCCGGTTTGTCCTGGCCAACCCCGGCGTGACGGTCGCTTTGTCGGGCATGTCGGATGTGAAGATGCTCGAAGACAATGTCCGCATAGTGTCGGAGAAGGCGCCCTTCGCCCCTGAGCAGGTGGCCCGTCTTGATGCGGAGATCCAGCGTGTAAAAAGCCGGCTGAGCGTTCAGTGCCCGGCATGCGGCTATTGCCAGCCCTGCCCTCACGGCGTGGACATTCCCGGCAACTTCGCCGTGTTGAACGAGTACCGCATCTACGGGCTCGAGGAAAACGCCCGGCGCGCCTATGCGGGCCTGCTCGACAAGGCGGCCCTTTGCACGGAATGCGGCGCCTGCCTGGCCAAGTGCCCCCAGAAGATAGAAATCCCCAACCGCCTCCGCGAAGTGGTGCAGGAACTGGACAAGGATTTCGCCCCCTTCGGTGCACTCATGTCCGTGCAGGGCGTACGACCTGACGGCACGGTCCGCGCCCAGGTGATTCTCCGGAACACCGGCAGGGAACCGGTGGACCCGGTTGTAGCGGTCACGCTCGGTAATGGTGTGCGGTGCGAGCCCGCCGAGTTCAGACCGGGCATGGTCCGTCCCGGCGCCGTGTCGCGTCACAGCGTCGACTTCCTGTTGCCTGACGGCGCCGGCATACTCGACGGCAAGGTGGTGACAACAGCCCGCGAGACGACACAGGCCAATCCATTCCACACGGCTGTCCTGATTGCGCCACGCGATCATATGCGATGGCACACGCCCGAGATCCTGCCCAGCCATTTCGGCGGCAATGCCGAGATTGCCCGGACTCACGGTTACCGGCTTGGCTTGCGGCACGACGACGCCCGTGTACTGGTCCAGGTGGAAATACGCTCCCAGCTTCATTCGCTGGCGAAACCCGGTGAGGCAGGAGGGAGCCGGATTGAACTGTATGTGGACATGCGACCGCCAAAGCAGGGCTTTGCCACCGCGCCGTATACCGATGGCGCGGAACAGTTCCTGATGTCGATCGGCGAAGCCGGCTACGGCACCAAGTCCGGCAGGAAGTACGACATAGTCCAGCGCAACACCCGGACAGCAGATGGCGTGCGCGTCGAGATCGAGCTTCCGTTCAAGGCATTCATCAAGCCAGAGTGGCCCATCCCGTCGGTGATCGGCCTTGACCTGATGTTCGCTGTGGCAGGGCCGGATGGCGCTGAACTGGGTTACCCGACCTATGGCGGACGCGGAGGCCTGTGGCAAAACCCGCGGCTCTTCACCCGCGCATGGCTGTTGTAGTTCCATTGATCGGCAGAGTGACCACCCTTGCCCGCAACGGGCTACGGCGTGCCAGGGACGCTCCGCCGCACGGAAGCATGCATGTCACACAACTGTATTGCACACGACAGCCCTGCGTAATAGGCTGTTCACGTATTCTAAGGAGTTCTATTCATGAAGATGTATCTCTGTATCGCCATTCTCTCAGCAGGCCTTGCTGGTTTAGCCGTTGCCCAGGACATTGTACCGGACGAGTTCGCCCCACCGGAAGACATGCCGGAAGACCCTGTCTTCAAAGCCAAGGAGAAATCGATACTGAAGAAGGCGACGGCATCGCCGACCAGGGCACAGGAGGCAAAGAAGAAAGCCGTACCCAAGCCGGCCGCCACCAACGCTCCTGCGGCGGAACCCAAACCAGCCGCAGCCAACGCCCCTGCAGCAGAGGTCAAGCCAGCCGCTCCCGCCCTGGCCCCGGCCCCGGCAGAAGGCGCTGCAGCTGCCCCTGCTCCCGCTGCGGAGGCCGCCGTACCAGCTGCCACCAATGCGCCGCCGCCACCCCCGTTGAACCTGCCCGCGCTGGAGAAGGTCCCAACGCTTCAGAGCCGCCAGTACTTCGGCGTCAACCTTGGCGAAGACCTGCAGGGCGTCCTGGACCGCGCGAAAACCGCCGGCGCCGAAGCACGTGAAACCGGGGTACACTACGATGCCGATCTCCATGAGTATGCCGAACACACCATTGACGGATCACTTGACGGCAACAAGACAATCTCCTCGGTGTTGATCAATTCCTACAAGGGCCGCGTGTGCACGGTAAGGGCCTATTTCAACGACAATCGGGAAACGTTCATCAACAGCCTGAACAAGGGCCTCGCACAGAAGTACGGTGTAGCCAGGGAAGAAACAAAGGACGTGTACCCGGAATGCAAGGAAACACACTACGATTATGACACCCAGGTGGAAGGCCAGAAGGTGCAGGTGCAGCTGGCCGTCTTCAGGAACCCGCAGACAGCCGCGATCCTGCGGATCTACGTGAAATACACTTACGAAGTGGTCATGCAAATCCACGACGAAATGATACGCCAGACTCGGGCAGGCAAACCGTAGATTCAGGAAGAGTGCGGCCGTGCGGGGTCATCTTCCTTCATCCCTTTGCGACCTTCGTGTTCACAATCCGAAATCCGGGGCAGGAAATGGATGAAATGTGCCGCTTCTCACGCTCTCCGTTTCAATAGACCTGCCCGGCAATGATTTCCACCTTCTCCGCCTTGCCCGTCCGGCATGACTCTTCCGCCGCGAACCCGACAGCACAGGCCTCAATTCCTTCCTTGAGCCCGGCATCAGGGGAAACTGCGCGGCCCCGCAGCATGGCCTTGAAACAACTGGAGATGACCGAATCACCGCCATGATGACCTGATGCATCGTGTTCTATACGTACCCGCCTCGTTTCCACCTTCCTCGCGAGCGGACGTTCGAAATACAACTCTTCCGCGCCGATATCGCCCCTGATCTGGCCTTCGGTTCCACAGATCCGCAACGTCCGTGTTGTCCTTGGCTGCCCCATGCATACCTGGAACATCGCCATCACGCCATTTGCATACTCGATCTGTGCAACCTGGTGGTCCGGAATGTCTTTGCGGCAATTGAAGACACACAGGTCGTTGTCCCATGACTGGATCCGTTCCTTCTTCCCGTTGCACTCCTGTTCGATGGCATAGGATGCGATGTTCCGGCTGCTGTAGGGACAGGTCTTGCGCAGGCGGCAATCCCTGCACCGTTGAGCCGTACCTGCCCTGGGAACGAACACTGTACGGGTTGCGAAGGACTGGACCCGGCGCGGCGCAGCGCCGGCAAAGGCATTGATCAGGTCCAGGTCATGGCTGCATTTCTCTATCAGCAAAGGCCCGGACACGGCGGTGAACCGACGCCAGCCTCGCAGGTACATCGCCGTAAGGTCCCTGCCCATCAACTCGGAGGCCTCTATCGTCAGGACGCGGCCGACAGCGCCTTCTGCCAGAAGCTTCAGCACGGCCCTGTAGAAAGGCGTGTAGCGCAGGACAAACCCGACGGCCAACGGAGGCCGCCCGGCCTTATTGTATTCGCGCCACATTGTCCGGCAGTCCGCCACGGTCGTCGCTACCGGTTTTTCCAGGAGAATGGTGAGCTTCTGCCTGAATGCAGGGACTGCGGACTCCAGGTGTTCGGCGTTGGGCGATCCTATTATCACGCCATCGAGCTTCCCTTTCAGGGCGCGTAACAACTCAGGCCCCTTCTTGAATTCCACCACCCGTCCCCCCGATCCAAACCGGTGGATGTAGAACTTTCTCCTGTCGGGGACGGGATCCGCGACCGCAACGAGTACCCATTCCCTCCCCAGCTCCTTCTGCAGGTGATGCATGTAGCTTTCCGACCGCATCCCACAACCTATCACAGCAATTCGTTCCATCGGATTCTTCCTGCTTGTTCCGCTTCTCCTTTGCGTCTTCGCGTCTTTGCGTGACAATTCCGGATATCTCACGCCGAGCCGCCAAGTCATGCCATAGCCCCGAAGTACTCCTTCATTCCCTTCTGGTCCAGAAAAGGATCGCCCAGTCGTTCCAGTCTTGTATGGAGTTCGCCGGCGAGTTCCTTCCGGGCCTCTGCGCCGGTCTGGTCCTTCGCAAGGTTCCTCATCTGGAAGGGATCGACCTGGTTGTCAAACACCAGCCAGGGCTTCCGGTCCACCGTTTCGGTGTAGGTGTACCTCTTCGTCCGCAGGCCGCGCCATTCGGGAACAGGGAAGTCGCTCCTGAACAGATAGCGGTTGTACATCGCTATGAAAGCCGACTCGGGTCCGGACGCTTCTGCCTCGCCACGCAGCAGCGCCGAACAGTTGGCTCCTTCAACCGGGGACGGGCATTCCCACCCGGCCAACCCCGCGAGCGTAGGCAGAAGGTCGACCGACGCTATTGGCGCATCAACCCGGCGCGGCACGGTCAATCCGCGCGGGTAACGGATCAACAGGGGGATGCCGATGGATTCCTCGTACGGAACACACTTGTATAGCAATCCCTGGCTCCACAGCATGTCGCCATGATCCGCCGTGAAAACCACGATGGTATCGTCCGCCATTTTCAGTTCGTCGAGTTTCTTCAGCATGCGACCCATCATGTCATCCAGGGAAGTGACCATCGCATAGAAGTCACGTGTGGTTTCCGGCTGGAACCACGCCGGGTCCAGGCTTTCGCGCGGAATCTCGCGGCAGTTCTGCCGGTACCGGATACGATTCACGTCGTACATATCCTGGTACGTCTTCGGCACCAGCTCGTAGGAATTATGGGGCGGGCCGAACGACACCACGAGCAGGAATGGGTCTGCCGCGTTCTTCTGCCCGTCCAGGAATTCCAGCGCCAGTTCGGTCTGCACTTCGGGTTCATAGCCGTCACGTCGCACAAGGTCCGGCGAGTCGTTCAGGTAGTACTTGGGATCAAAGTAATCATGGTGGCAGTTGTACGCCGCCCAGAACCCGTTGAAGCCGAGCCTGCGCGGGCCGGGCGGGATCCATGCCTCGCGCGGGGCTGCGTCCATGTGCCACTTGCCGATGTAGCCGGTGCGGTAGCCGTTCTCATTGGCAAGGGTGGCGATCGAGGGCAGGTCCGTACGCACCTGCGTGTCGTTGAACATCAGCCTGTGCGTCGTGGGATACGTTCCCGTAAGCATCGTTGCCCTGTTCGGGCTGCATATCGGGCAATTCGAGATGTGGCGCGTGCAGAAAACGCCTGTTTCGGACATCCGGTCCAGGTTGGGCGTGATGATATCCGGGGTCCCGGCGCACCGCATGTGGTGCGCGCCCATCTGGTCGGCAAACACGAACAGGATGTTGGGTTTTCTGCCCGGTCCTTTTCCCTTTTTCATCGGAGTATCCCCTCCAACCTGAGCAAATCCCGGTCGAGAAAGCATGGCACGTCTTCAGCGGAACGATCGACGGCTCTCACAAGGGCAAACGCGCATCAAACGGTATTGCAGTGCACCGTTCACCCAGCCGCATAGCCTGATCACCTCCGTAGACAACCAGGCCGTCGCCTGCCATGTTTCCGAAACGTTTCTGGAATTCCACTATGCCGTTCGCATCGTGGGCGCGAACGCGTGAAGATGCCTTGATCTCGATCGGAAAGGCACGTCCGTCAAGTTCCGCCACGAGATCAACTTCACTCCCACTGTGGAGGCGGTAATGATGGAATACCGGCGCGGTGTCCAACACTTGCGTCTGCTTGATCAGCTCCATGACCACCCATGTCTCGAAGAGAGCACCGAAAGAGGGATGCCCCTGCAGGGCTTCGGGCGACGATATCCGCATGAGGTAACAGGCCAGGCCCGTGTCGGTGAGATATCCTTTTGGCTTCTGGCTCAGCCGCTTCACCTGGTTGTTCCCGAAAGCCGGTATCTCGGCCCACTGGAATGTTCCCTTGAGCGCATCAGTCCATTTGCGGGCCGTGGGCGTCGAAACGCTCACATCCCGCCCCATCTGGCTCCAGTTGCACTCCCTGGCGGTCAGGGCGGCGCAAAGCCCGAGGAAAACGCCGAACTGGGCCTCATCACGCACGTCAAGCAACAGACGGACATCGCGCTGGAGGTAGGTGGTGATGTAGCCGCGCATCCACCCCGAAAGCAAATCCGCAGCAAGGGGCTGAATTCCCGGGTAACTTCCCCTCCAGACAAGCTCCGCCGGGGACAACCGGGCACCCTGGCATTTCATCACAACTTCGTCCGCTCGATGGTGGTCTTTCACGGCCTGCGTCAACCACTCGGCGAACCAGTTGTGCCCCGGGTCGCCCAGCCCTTCGCCCAGCGAAAACCCGGGCAACTCAAGCACCGCCACACGACCGGCCAGGGACTCCGAGAGCCGCCTCATCACCTGCCACTGTTGCGAACCGGTGATGACAAAACACCCGGGATGTCGCAGACGGTCCACGCAGCGCTTGATTGCAGGGACCAGCTCCGGCACATACTGGATTTCATCGAGGATAAGGGGTGGCGGGTTATTACGAAGAAACAGGTCAGGGTCGGAACGCTCTCCGTACAGGTCCTGAACAGGGTCAAATATGAAACTCTTGGCCCGTCCCCCGAACACGTGTTCCACCAGCGTACTCTTGCCCGTCTGCCTTGCTCCGGTTACAAGAACGCACGGGAAACTGCCAAAATACCTCTCTATCTTTGCCTCGATGGTACGATTCAGGTACTTCATACTCGAAAGCGTAAACTATCAGTTTACATTTTCAAGCACATTTCTCTACCCGCGACCTTTCCTCGTGTTCTTTGTGTTCAAGCCCGCATATCCGGATTTTGAGCACCAAGATAGCAGAGGTAGAGCCGACTTCACGTCGGCTACTTCAGCGTGCAGCTTGAGCGATTTGACTCAAGGAAAGTACCGTCGTCGAACCGGTATGCCACGTAAACCTGGACCACCTTGCCTGCCACGCGGATGTTGTCGGGAAGTTTTTCCAGCGGGATGGTCAGGTCAAATGAGAACGTCGTTCCGACCGGCAGGAAGATTGAGTAGCGCGAAGCCCTGTTCGTCATGCACAAGTCCAGCAGCCCCAGGCCGGTGTCATCATATGCCAGCATCGGATGCAGGTTCTTCACACAGCACAGTTCCATCGCCGGGCATATCCCGGTAACAAACGGCCCCGGCCCCTTGTTCGTCATCGCCACATGGGCCTTGATGCCTTTCGCAACCGTGGCCTCCTTGACTTCGGTGACTATTTCAAGCGACACCCTGGAATTCGAGTCAACCGAGGCACCCTTCAGACAGTCTTCATTGCACGGAGACATCATGGGACATCTGCATCCGGCGACAGACACCAACAACGCGAGCAAGATAACCGTCTTCTTCATGATCTGTACTCCTTGTTGCCCGATCCTCATTCAGACTCCAGTAACCTGGTCCGACTTTCAGCGCTCCCGAGCGACAGCGTTGGGCCTTCCGCACGGACTGCCGGACATGCTAAAGCTGCAACCCCCATCGCCAGTAGTATGAGTCGTCGCATAACCTGATGTGCGTACTGTATGAAAACGCGAGCCGCTTGTCACGCATTGAGACAGGCCGCATTCTTGACAGAAGACACGTGGATATACGATGTACGGTGGACTGAGACGGCCGGAGCGCCAAAGCCTTCCACACGGCAGAGTCTCTTACACGTAGACATGGCGAGCCGGAAGGAGGGGCTTGTCCTACACAAACACTTCTACTACTCCAGACCAGCAACGGCACAACGGGCCTACTACTCTATTTCTCTCCCGCATAGCTCAGGAAAGAGCCTTTGCGGTGTACGAATGCCTGCAGGGCCTTGGAACAAGCATCGAAACCCTTCTGATACCGCACTGCACATGCAGCACAGAGCTGCGGCGTGGGACCGCTACCATGATGGGCGCGCTGGCATTCACTGTGTTTCTCATGGGGACAATCGTCCGTATCCCATCGAGACTTCCCTGTCCAGTCTGTGCCCAGCGGAATTATGACACTTTCAACCAGGGATTTCAGAGCATCACTGGCAAGGGCTTCACTCAATCCGTCAATATTCTGACCCGGCCGGTATGCTCCCAGCTCATAATGGGAAACAGCAATGGGGTTGACGCACCAGGGACTACTACGGCCGATGTATATCCACGACGACCAGTGCGGGATGAACGGCGCTCCGGTGACGAAGTATACCAGTACGGCGTCGTCGGGCACCTTGGCAGCCTCGATCAGTTGCCGACTGAGATCATGAAACTCGTAGTATTCTCCTTTCACCAGGAACGTATTCGTCGGCAACGGGAGTGCTGGTTGGACAACCACGGTCGTCCCGAACCATTTCCCGACACGCTGGGCAATGCCGGCAACAATGTTCGTGTCCACGCCCTTCACAGGATAACAGTATATCTTGTGCTTCTTCGGGAATTCGCAGATCTCCGCACCGGTCCTTGGCTTCTCCGGGACAACGGTTTTGACCAGGGTCTGTCCTGTTGACTGCGACAGTTCCTGTAGCTTCTTGTTCGCGGGTTCGTCCTTCAGCCCTTGGAGGATTGCAGCGGCCTCGTCCAACTTCCCGAGATCAAGAAGGCACTCAGATGCGAGGCGAGCATACGGGCGGTTGTCTGCATGACTATACCCGCCCTGTCTGCTACGGATACGCTCATACATATCGATGGCAGCTTGCGGCCCTTCCTTCTCGCGCAACAACTGTTGCAGCCTCAACCTGGCAGTTGATGGCATCCACAAGCCCTCATCATCCCTCGCTCCGCGATCGTAGTAGGGACAGCCAGACTCCAGTATCTTGCGAAGAGCATAGAGCTCGACATCCGTATCTCGGACATCATCTTGCATCGCCGTTCTCCACAGGAGCTCGGCCGCCCTGTTCGGAATTGCATGTTCCCATACACAGCCCGATGTACCCATGGAGCGCCGGCTGGATGACTTCAGCACGTCTTGGGTCAGTTCCTTGGCCCGCTTGTGATTCCCCAGCCTGAATTCCGCATCGGCCAGGGTACATTTGCCCCAGTCAACGGATTCGTTCGGGTACTCCTTCATGAATCGGGCGGCAAGTTCTCTGGCCTTCTCGTACTCAAAGGTACAAAGATAGCCGTTCGCCAAGATCAGCAAGCGACCCGGGAACAACTGGTCATTTGCCTGTCCCCCGAGGACCTGTTCCAGCAGGTCCATTGCCTCACGGGCGATTTCGAAACCTTCCCGCCGGATGGGATCGCCATCGACCAGTTTGACAATCTGGGGGACGATCTCCGTGGCAAGATATCGGGGCTGGTCAAACATGAGGAGGTAGGCGGCCTCCATGCTACTGAGTCGCGCCAGACGCGAGGCGTCGGTACCGGCACCTATGAACTCACGCGCGGACGCGTAGAATGCAGCTTCCTTGCTCCGTTGACTCAGTGTACCTGTCCGGACCGGTGGAGACGGCAGAGACAGCGTGACCAGACGCGCTGCAATCGACCCGGCGGCAGCATTCAGTTCCTCGGGAGTCTTGCAGAAAGCATCCTCAGCAGCCAGAACGACGGACGAACCCGCATCCACGACAAAGAGGCTCAGGTCGATGCCGGAAGGCTGCCTGGCGATGCAGCCCATAATCACACGCTGCGCGCCGACCACCCGGCCGATGGCTCCCGCGGAGGACTCGTTTGCCCCGGCCAGCGTGTGAAGCTTCATCTCGGCCAGGGTCCGGTCAAGGTATGCCCTGTCAACAAGCCTGCCTTCTGGCAGGTTTTTCTGAAGCGTCAGTTCGATTGCCTGCGTGATTTCGAGGTTATCCCGGCGTCGTTCATCTGGCCGACTGGCTGCCAGGTGCTTCTTCAGATCATCTTTCGCTGTAACGCAATGCTGAGTCCATTTCAGGATGTTCTCTTCCGTGCATGCGTTGTACCGCAACATAGTCCTAGACAATGTCAATTGCGTCTCCGAGACAATTGAACGTTCCAGTTGATATCGTTTGCCCAGAAACGACTGCGCGGGTGGCGTGGTACAGTCGATGTCCGCGATCGGTAGGACGGCCCAGACGTGGCTCGTTGTGGCGTCTTTTTTGTCCGTGCCGGCCTGTTTCCCACGTCGGGGAATGGATAATGTCTTCGCTACGTGCTCGACGATACTGGTCACTACCTGACCATATTCGCGGGTCGGTTGGCCCTGCACGAACGGTGCTTCGATCTGCCACGTCTCTTTCTGCCGTTCGGCACTCTCGTCACGGAGGTCCTGGTAGAGCATAAACGCCTGCACTCCTTTGCCCTGCGCGTCCGGCCGCAGGTGCAGCCAGACCGCGTAGTCCGCTGCCATGATGGAGGCATTGTTTGTCAGTCCCTTCGTGAGGGCGGCAAGGCGCGCAAGCCGCGCTTCAGTGGCAAGGCTCTCGGCATTGTCCCGGCTCAGGACAAAGCAATCGTAGTCCCTGATCAGGCGCGTAAGAATCTGCGGCCGCAGCGTGGTTGCCGTGGCGCGGGAGACCCCCGGAGTGAGGTCAGGTACCGCCGACATGGACAATACCACCGGTCCCTCCGCCATCCCCACCAGTGGGAGGAAACTGACAAGGAAGAACACGGCAAGCAACCGGGTGAAGGTCATTCTACCCTCCATGGCCATAATCTCGGCCTCACGCATCAACACCACAACAATGCGGCCATACTAACCCGGATACTGCGTGAGGTCACGCAGTATCCGCCCGAAGGGCCGTGATGTGCCCGCTTTGCGGTCACAAACGGGGCGAGGTAACCAGCGGAATCGGGGCTGGACTATTTGAGCAACCATTGCCATGCCGGCACGGCATGAATACTGACACCATCCTGTTCAAAGCGCCGTTCCTGGCCCATCGTGACCAGGACGTTTTCCTTCGTCCCAAAGTAGCGCGCTGCTGAGACAAGAGGCTCAAGTTCACGTCGCAGCGTGTCTTCATGGCTGATGTCCATGCATGCCTGGACAGCTACCACGGGCTTCCCGTGCGCGTCAGAAACAAGGAAGTCGACTTCCTGCCTCTTTGTCCTGGTCAGGTAGTATCTGACTCTCGGATACCGGCGGTGCAAGTGAAGAAAGACCATGTTTTCCAGGGCTCGAGCGTATGACCCGTCCCAAACCAGGCTGTTGTGGATAGCCAGGGCCCAGTCAACAGCGTACACCTTCCGGTAGTTGCGCTCCTGCTCCTTCTGCGAATCAGCATGTACGGGCACTGTGAAGAAGAGCCATGCGTCCTC
>Ga0172375_10002040_pt1 | contig 31962 bp, 27 predicted proteins | sample LakKiv1m_FD_114537 | JGI IMG/M metagenome (GOLD analysis project Ga0172375, IMG submission 114537) | Freshwater microbial communities from Kabuno Bay, South-Kivu, Congo - kab_092012_11.1m | ecosystem: Environmental > Aquatic > Freshwater > Lake | place: Democratic Republic of the Congo... | reverse complement strand
GCCCGTTTCGTGGCACAGACATGCCGCCCTAAGGCCCAGAGAAGCCCATTCCCATGACGCAGAGTACTCTGAGGCAGAACATTAGGAAGGTCCGACCCAAGGCTGGAAACAAGGCTGGAACAAGGCTGGCCAAGGCTGGCCATCGGACCCGCCGGTAGTGCGCCTGTCGGCGCCCTCGTCGCTGCCGGCCGGCCATGCTGGCGCCTCCGGCGCTGCCATGGCCATTGTCAGCGGGCGAGCCGTGGGGTCCGAAGGCCTCGCCGGGGCGCCGGCCAGCCGTCGCTTCAGTGGTACGGGTAGGAGCTTCCGCCCGCTGGCACTAGGCGCCCGGCTCTTGCCAGATGGCGCGGGCGATGGCGAAGGTCTCGTCGATCTCGTAGGGGTGGCCGATGCCGACGACGATGCCGTCGAGGTCGGGCAGGCGGCAGACGTAGTCCATCCCCTCCTGCGGCGCGAGGCGGCCCATGGCCAGGGGTTTCATGGCCACGACCTTCTTCTTCGTGCGGCGGATGGCGCCGAGGACCTGTTCTTCGCAGGGGCACATGCGCCAGGCGAGCTTGTTGATGGGGGTGTTGATCACGGCGATGTCGAAGGGCTCTGCCGCGGGGATGCTCTCGCCGCCGTTGTGGGTGGACATGCCTGGCAGGAAGCCGAGATCGCGGCAGCGCTTGGTGAAGTCGGCGAACTCGGGCTTCATGGTGTTCTGGGCTTTGACGTAGAGCGCGTCGGTCACCTGGCCATGGAGCAGACAGACCTTGCAGTTGACCGAGCGCAGGGCCTGGGCGTGGGGGGCGAAGTCCAGCGGCACGATGATGAAGGTGGGGACCTCCACGCCGGTCTTCTGGACGGCATTCTTAAGGGCCTTCATGACGTACTGGTCCTGGGGGCTGGTGACGCCCATCATCATGCCGCGGGCGCCGGCCCCGACGGCGGCGACGATGATGCGTTCGACGGCCTCGGCGGAGTTGAGGGTTTCCTGGTAGAGCCGGGAGCGGGCCTGGCTCATGTAGGAACCGCCGATGAAGGGGTTGTGACCGAGCATCAGCCGCGAGAAGGCCTGTCCTTCGACGTGGAAGGTGGGGAATGCCGCCTGGTCTGCCATGGGGCTGCTCCTTGTCATCTGCCGTGGCGGCGCCGGTTTCGTCGCCGTGCGGCGCCGCTCCACGCATGGTGCAGACGATAGCCTGGCGGCGGCGGGTTGCCAGCGGCGCCGAATCCCCCGTGCCCGCCGTTGACGGCGATGCGGTTGGCATTATGCTACGCCATCGCCCACCGGGGCTTGTGCCGCGGTTTGGGCCAGAGTTCGTGGGCCAACGCAGACGCGGAGGAGACCGGTCATGGCAGAGGAAATGGTCAGGTTCGGCTTGTTCGGTGCGGGCAGCATCGCCATCTACCGTCACGCGCCGGAGATCTCATCGCACCCGTGCGCCAAGGTGGTCGCCATCTACGACCCCATCACGTCGCGCGCCGAGTCCCTGGCGGCCCAGTATGGCGGCGAGGTGGTGGCCAGCGAGAAGGCCCTGCTGGCCCGCAAGGACATCGACGCCATCGTGGTGGCCACCCCGAACGCCCACCACGCCCGGCTCACCATGGCCGCCCTCAAGGCCGGCAAGCATGTTCTCTGCGAGAAGCCCATGGCCACCAGCCTGGCGGACGCCAAGGCCATGATCGCGGCGGCCAAGAAGGCCGGCAGGAAGCTCATGATTGGCCACAACCAGCGCCTGATGCCGCCCCACGTCAAGGCCAAGAAGCTGCTCCAGGAAGGCGTCATCGGCGACGTGCTGACCTTCCGCACGAGCTTTGGCCATGGCGGCCCCGAGATGTGGTCGCAGGACAAGGGCGCCCACACCTGGTTCTTCAAGAAGGAAGAGGCCTTTGTCGGGACCATGGGCGACCTGGGCGTGCACAAGGCCGACCTGATCCGCTGGCTGGTCGGCGCGGAGGTGGTGGAAGCGGCCGCCTTTGTGGACACCCTCGCCAAGCGCAACGACAAGGGCAAGATGATCACCGTCGACGACAATGCGGTCTGCATCCTGCGCATGGCCAATGGCGTCATGGGCCAGTTGACGGCGAGCTGGACCTACAGCGCCGCCGAAGACAACATCACCGTGATCTACGGCACCAAGGGCCAGATGGTCCTGGGGGCCAACCCGGCCTTCCCGGTGGAGGTCACCCTGAAGAACGGCGAGGCCGCGCAGTACCGCGTCGGCGGCGTCTCGACCAACGAGGCGCAGTTGCCGAGCGGCATCCCGGATGCCTTCATAGACGCCATCCTGGACGACACCGATCCCGAGATCAGCGGACAGGAGGGTCTCAAGGCGCTGGCCATCGTCATCGCCTGCCTGGAGAGTGCCGAGACCAAGCAGGTGGTCAAGGTCAGGTACTGAGCCTGTCTGGCACGCCGCAACCCAGCACACTGACGGCGCCGGTCCTGCGGCCCAGGATCGGCGCCGTTTGTTTCGGGAGGCCCCCGCGGGTAGGGGGCTGGACCCCAATGCCGTTGAGTTCCGTGGCCGGCCACCCAGCCATCGACGTTGCCGGTCGCTCGCGCCGCTCGCGACGGAGGTCGGGTACTGGCACCCCCGGCCTACCCGTGGCAGGTGCAACCGGCGCCGCGTCTGGGAACGTAAAGGCGTTGGGCGGTGCCCCGCGAGACGGGGCGTGGAAAGGACTGCCGTATGGGATTCCTGGATGACCGGTACCTGCTGAGCAGCCAGACGGCCGTCGCGCTCTACGAGCAGGTCCGCAGCCTGCCCATCATCGACGCGCACAACCACGCCGACGTCAGGGCCCTGGCGGAGAACCGCAACTTCACCGACATCTGGGATGCCGAGGCCGCCACGGACCACTATGTGTGGGAGTGTCTGCGCAAACGGGCCGTGCGCGAGGACCTGCTCACCGGCAAGGTCCCCAACCACGACAAGTGGCTGGCGATGGCCGGCGTGTTCGGGGACCTGGTGGGCAACCCTACCTACGAGTGGATCCACCTGGACCTGAAGCGGGTGCTGGGCATCGAGGAGCTCATCTGCCCGGCCCAGGCTGAGACCATCTGGGAGAAGGCCCGGGCACTCCTGGCGCGGCCCGAGATGCGCCAGCAGCAGCTTGTCAAGGCCATGAACGTCGAGGCCATGTGCTCGACCGATGACCCCATCGACTCCCTGGAGCACCACCGCGGGCTCCTGAACTCGGCCATCCCGGGCGTGGTCCGGCCGACCTTCCGGCCAGATCGCGCCATGAACATCTTCAAGCCGACCTGGGGTGAGTATATCGGCCTCCTGGAGAAGCGCGTCAACGGCCGTTTCCAGCATCTTCGCGATCTCATCGCCGCCCTGCGCAGCACGCACGACTTCTTCGCCGAGAACCGCTGTCTGGCGAGCGACCATGGCGTCGAGGTGCCTCTGGGCTACCAGGTCGCCGAGACGGACGCCGACGCGATCTTCCGCAAGGCTCGCGAGGGCAAGGCGTTGTCCCCGGCGGAGGGGGTCGGCTACATGTCCTATGTGCTCAACGAGGTCGCCGAGCTGGACGCGGCCAAGGGCTGGGTGTTCCAGCTCCACATGGGGGCGGTGCGGGACGTGCGGGACGTGCTGCTGCGGGACCTGGGGCCGGATACCGGCGGCGACGTCTCGGACCACGCGACGGAGATCCTGAAGCCGCTGAACCCGCTGCTGAGCCGCTTCGATGGCCGCTTGAACATCGTGCTCTACAACCTCCATCCCGCGCACACCGCGACCCTGGCGCACCTGACCCGGGCCTACGGGGCCACCGTCAACCTGGGCGTTGCCTGGTGGTTGAACGATTCCTACATCGGTATGAAGCGCTAGCTCGAGTATGTCGGCAGCGTGGACGCGCTGGCCAACCTGGCGGGCATGGTCTCCGACTCGCGCAAGATCATGTCCTACGGCAGCCGGCACGAGATGTTCCGCCGGACCTTGGCGGACACGGTCGGCGCCATGGTCGACCTGGGCCAGATGCCCATGAAGGCAGCCGAGCGGTTGGTCGCCTACCTGGCCTACCGGCGGCCGAAGGAGCTGTTCCGGCTATGAACGACAAGACCGTCATCCTGTCTGCCTTTCTTGACGAGAGCGTGCCCGTAGAGGACCGTAAGGACCTGGAGCAGCAGTTGCTGGTGGGCCAGGCCCTGGGGCTGAAGTACTGGACGCCGCGCTTTGTCTTTGACGCGGAGACGGGGGCCAACGCCAACATCGTGGTGCTTGCCCCGGCCAAGGTGAAGGCCGTAGCCGCGCGCAGCCGCGAGCTGGGCTTCCGCATCGGCTGCATCGGTACCGCCGTGGGCAAGGTGAAGCTGGTGGATGTGAGCGACGGCAATGCCGCGCCGTACCGCACGCACGCGCAGCACCTGGAGTTCCTGCGCCAGGCCATCGAGGTCGCTCAGGTGTGTGGGGCCAGGTTTCTGCGGGCCTTCTCGTTCTACCCGCCTCGGGGGGCCGACCCGGAGGCCTACTACCGCCAGGCCGTGGACCGGCTCGGGGACATGACCGCCGAGTGCCGCAAAGCCGGCGTCATCTACCTCATGGAACCCGAGCCGAACCTGATCGGTTACAACAGCGAGATGATGCTGCGCCTGGTAGGGGATATCGGCTGTGACCATCTGCTGGTGAACCCCGATGCCGCCAACATGCACGTGCAGGGCTACGGCGGTTTCCAGGAGTACCTGAAGGTGGTGGAGGCGGGCAAGCTCGGTTTCATGCACATCAAGGACTACACCGAGCCCTGTCCGAAGGCCATCGCGGTGGACGAGGAGGCCCTGCGGCACTTCGGCTCCGTGGACGTGGGCCTGTCCGGGCATGACCGGATCCTGGCCGACCTCGCCGGCCGCCTGCCGGCCATCAACGCGCAACTCCGCGGCCTGGGCGCCGACGGACTGGTCCTCGATGTCGAGGGCCACATGAAGGGCGGCGGTCAGTTCGGTGGCTGGAGTGGGCCCGATGGCATCGGAGTGGCCGTCCGGGCCCTGGTGGCCATGCTTCGGGCCAATGGCGTGGGCGTCGTCATGCGCCAGTATGCCGACGTCCGCAAGAAGTAGCCGGAAAAAAGGGCAGGGCAAGATGGCCACGGCTGACCATCCTGCCCTGTGGTTGCGTGCGACCTGCACGTCTCGCGGCGCCCTCATACGCTCGCCGCGGACGCAGTCCGGCCGACACTCAGCGTGAACGACGCCGCTTGCGGCGCTTCGCCTCACTCGGTTTCTCAAAGTGACGGCGATTCCGCAGTTCCTTCATGGTGCCTTCCTTGTCCATCTTCTTCTTCAGACGGCGCAAGGCGCGCTCCACGGGTTCCCCCTTGCGGGTGCGAACTTCGGACGGCATGTAGTGTTCACCCCCTTTCGGCCGGTTTGAGGCGGCGGCCTCTCACTCCAGCGAGAAGTCGTCGCCCAGCATATGTTTCAGTTTGGCCAGCGCATGGTTCTGGATCTGCCGGACGCGTTCCCGGGTTCGACCCACCTGCTGGCTGACCTCTTCCAGGGTCCGTGGCGGCGTGCCATCGAGACCGAAGCGCAGTTTCAGGACCGTTGCCTCGCGTTCGTCGAGCTGTTCGACCAGTTCCCGCAGCCGTTCCAGGGACTCGCTGCGTCCCAGGAGCTGGTCTGGCGTGGGGGCGCTCTGGTCGGCGATGATCTCCTCGAAGCGGCTCTCCTCGCCCGCCTGGAGCGGGTCGCTGAGGGAGACGCTGCGCAGTTCGGCGCTCTTGAGGCCGGCCACGGTCCGGCGGCTGACGTCCAGTTGCTCGGCGATCTCGGCGTCGCTGGGCTCGCGGCCGAGCCGTTCCGAGAGTTCCGAGCGGGCCGTGCGGATGCGGTTTATCTTGCCGGCGGACTGCACCGGGATGCGGATGGTCCGGCTCTGGTTGGCCAGGGCTCTCCGCATCGCCTGCTTGATCCACCAGGCCGCGTAGCTGCTGAACTTAGCGCCCTTGGTCGGGTCGAATTTCTCCACCGCCTTCATCAGGCCGATGTTGCCTTCGCTGATGAGGTCCAGGAGCGGGAGCCCCAGGCCCTTGAAGTCGTGCGCGATTTTGACCACCAGGCGCAGGTTGCTGCGGATGAGCTTGCGTCGTGCTTCCTCGTCGCCCTGCTTGATCTCTTCGGCCAGGCGTATCTCATCCTCAGGCGTGACCAGGGGGATCTTGCCGATATCCTGCATGTACACCTTCATGGTGTCGCTTTTGCTCAGCATATCCCCTCCTGAACCTCAGCGTCCTGCCACACTCAGGCCGTTGATGGAGGATCTCACGCGCGCAACCCGAACGGCGGGCTGCCTTCATTTCTGTGACGGGCCACTATAGTGCGGTAACGGGTCGCGTCAACACTACGGGATGAGCCTGGTTGCCTGGCTTCCGAGCACGCCGGGCGCCTGCGGACAAGGCGATGGAATCCGAGCCTGGGGAACAGCCGTCGGCCGCCTGGCGGGAGCGTCTGCGGGGCTGGCTGCGAGGGCCTGAGCTGGCCAGTCGCGGTCGTCTGCGCTTTGCGCTGCACGACGAGGCCCTGGTGCCGGTGACGCTGACCCGGGTGCTGGCGGCACGTCCTGGCCGCCTGGCCGTCGTGGTGGCGGACAGCCACCGGGCCGACATGGTCCTGGCCGGCCTGGCAGCGCTGCTGCCGGTGGCCGGGGAGAGTCGGCGGGTGGTGCCGGTCCCCGATGTGGCGTCCACCCGGCGGAGCCAGTGGGTCCCGGAGAACGAGGCCGGGCGCTGTGCGGCCATGGAGATCGCCCTTGGGGCGCAGGACGTCGTGTTTGTGATCACGGTCCAGGGCCTCCTCACGCCCGCCATTCTGCCGGCCGCCTTTGGCGATCACAGCTTCAGCCTGCGCTGTGGCCAGACGGGTATCTCACCGGAAGCCCTGGCGCAACGCCTGGTGGCGCTGGACTACGACAACGAGTTCGAGGTCCACGCTCCGGGGGAGTTTGCGCGGCGGGGAGGCATCCTGGACATCTACTCGCCCCTGTACGAGGCCCCCGTGCGCCTGGAGTTCTTCGGCGACGAGATCGAGTCCATGCGCTTCTTCGTGCCGGATACGCAGCGCTCCTTCGGGCACGTGGAGGAGCTGCGCGTGGTGCCGCGCGGCGCGATCGTGGCAGAGCCCGAGCCTGGCCGGGAGGGCACCTTCCTGGACTACCTGGGCGCGGGGGTGCCGTTGCTGGTCTGCGGCCCGTCCGGGATCCGGGACCATCTGAGCCGCTTTGGTGACCGCGAGCAGTCCGAGGCCTGGGAGAAGCTCCTCCGGGAGGCCCCCGACAGCGTGGAACTGCTGACCGACGTCAGCGCGGGTCCCCCCAGCGATGCGGTGCCCGTCCTGCCGGCGGGCTGCGTCAGCCTTGCCGGCGAGATCGGCGACGCCCCGGCGGATCTGGGCGACAGCGTCGGCCAGTGGCGCTGGCAGCAGTTGCGCGAGGCCCTGTTACGCTGGCATGGCCAGGGACACCACCTCGTTGCCTGCTGCGCCGGCCAGGGCGAGATGGCCCGCTTCCGTGAGATGCTCGAAGACGACCCGCCCGTGGGGCGCCTGGGCCTGGCCGTGGAACAGGTGCCGCTGGAGTCGGGCCTGCTGATCGCCGCTGCCGGGGTCGTGCTTCTCAGCGAGCAGGAGCTCTTCGGACGCCAGCCCGACGTGCGTCGCCGCAAGCGCAGCGCCTATCGGTATGACCTGGCGCTCCACGATGGCATGGAACTGGAGGAGGGCAGCTATGCGGTTCACGCCTCCCACGGCATCTGCATGTTCCATGGCATCCGTCGCCTGGAGACCGCCGGCCAGGTGCAGGAGGTCCTGGACCTCGAATTCGACGAGGATGCACGACTGTATGTGCCGATGGAGCAGTCTTTTCTGGTGAGCCGGTACCTGGGCGGCACGAAGGCCATTCCCAAGCTCAGCCGCCTGGGAGGTACGGCCTGGCGCAATGCCAAGGCCAATGCCGCGGAGGCGGCGACGGACCTGGCGGCGGACCTGCTGCGTCTGGATGCCATGCGCCGCAGTGCCCAAGGCACGGCCTTTCCGCCCGTGGCCGACTGGGAACGGTCCTTTGCGGCGGCCTTCCCCTATAGCGAAACGGAGGACCAGAGCCAGTCCATCCGGGACATCCTGGGCGACATGGAACGGCCCGAGCCCATGGACCGGCTGCTGTGCGGCGACGTCGGCTACGGCAAGACAGAAGTCGCCATGCGCGCGGCCTTCCGCGCCGTGCTGAACGGTCGGCAGGTGGCCGTGCTCGTGCCGACCACCGTGCTGGCGCAGCAGCACTTCACCACCTTCCGGCAGCGCCTGGCCGAGTACCCGGTGGTGATCGAGGTGCTGAGCCGGTTCCGCTCGCGCGGGGAACAGCAGCGCGTCCTGGAGCGGCTGGCCGAGGGTCACATCGACGTCGTGATCGGGACCCACCGGCTGATCCAGAGCGATGTGCGCTTCGCCAACCTGGGCCTGCTGATCATCGACGAGGAGCAGCGCTTCGGTGTCAAGCACAAGCAGAAGCTCAAGGAACTGCGCGCCAGCGTCGACATCCTGACCATGACCGCGACCCCCATTCCGAGGACGCTCTACTTCAGCCTCTCGGGCCTGCGCCATCTGAGCACCATCATGACGGCCCCCGCGGAGCGCCTACCTGTGACCACGGTTATTTCGCACTACGACCGCGACCTCATCCGGCAGGTGATCCGGCGGGAACTGGAGCGCCAGGGCCAGGTGTACTTCCTGCACAACCGGGTGCAGACCATCGAGCGGACCGCCTTCGCCCTGCGCCAGCTCGTGCCCGACGCCCGTTTGGCCGTGGCTCACGGGCAGATGACGCCGGGGGCCCTGGCGGAGGTCATGTCGCGGTTCCTTGCCGGGCAGGTCGACGTGCTGGTCTGTACCACGATCATCGAGTCCGGCATCGATGTCCCCAACGCCAACGCGATCATCATCGACCGGGCCGACCGTTTCGGCCTGGCCGAGTTGTACCAGTTGCGCGGACGGGTGGGTCGCTACCACCACCAGGCCTATGCCTACCTGTTGCTGCCGCCCATGGGGGCCTTGCCCGCGAACGCCCGCGACCGGCTGCAGGCCATCCGGCGGTATACGCACCTGGGGGCCGGTTTCAAGCTGGCCCTGCGCGACCTGGAGATCCGCGGCGCCGGCAACATCCTGGGGACGGAGCAGAGCGGTCATATCGCGGCGGTGGGTTTTGAGCTCTACTGCCGGCTGCTCCAGGAGGCGGTGGCGCGGCTGGAGCAGCAGCCGGGACCCCACCCCGAGCCGGTCCCCGTGGAACTCGACACCGTGACCTTCGCCGCACACGATGCGCGCGGCCGGACCGTCGCCACCATCCCTGCGACCTACGTGCAGGACGACAGCGCCCGCATTGTGCTCTACCGCCGCCTGGGCGAGATGACCGACGGCGAGCCCGTCGAGGACTTGGCCCGGGAGTTGCGCGACCGGTTCGGGCCGCTGCCGGCGCCGGTGGAGGCCCTGCTCGACGTGACGCGCGTGCGTGTTGCCGCCGGTCGTGCGGGGGTGCATCGGGTCCAGGTGCGCGCCGGCAGGGCCTTCCTGGAGAGCGAGCGGGGACTTGTCCGTGGCCGTGGCAGCAACCTACCGGAACTGGGGGCTCGCGACGGGGGCGGGCAGTTGCGGGAGGTGCTGCGTTTCCTGCGCGGCCTGGTGCCGGTTCCCATGAAACTCGACAGCTCCGCGGTCGCGTTTCCTCCCCGCCATGGTCGGGCGGCCGGGGCGCCCGTCGGGGGCTGAAGCCGGGACACCGAACGCGGAGCCTGTTGGGTGTACCGCCTTTAGGCGGAATCCGGAGAGGACCGGCTAAAGCCGGGACACCGAACGCGGAGCCTGTTGGGTGTACCGCCTTTGGCGCCTGACGAAGTGAACGTGTTGCTTCCTGCAACGGTTTGGCGGTTGTTGGTTCCGGCTCGGCCGGGTGAGCTTGACGCGAATGCGCGGCCGCGGGACCGTGGGCGCTCCAGCCGGAAGACCGGGGACGGCGCGGCCGTAGGGCGCGGTACGGGCCCATGCTCTACCCCAGAGGTGAAATCGGTATCAGTCTCCCTGGGGGGCCTCTGCCGGCGCCACGGCCTTCGGTGCGGCGGCCGGCGCCGCCGGCAGGCTCACGCTGCGCAGCACGCGGAGTCCCAGCATGTTGCCCTTGGAGGCAGGCGGCAGGCGACCGCGCTCTGCCGAACGGCAGTCTGACCGGGGCACGTACCAGTTGCCGCCACGGAGGCAACGCCAGCCCTCGTGTTCGGGGTCAGGCGGGCTGGCATCGCCAGGGTACGGGCCGAAGCGGTCCTGGCACCACTCCCAGACGTTGCCATGCATGTCATAGAGGCCCAGCGCGTTGGGGCGTCTGAGGCCGACCGGTGTGGTGCCCTCTCCGCCATTGTCGCCGTGGATTGCGAAGGCGTCGATGGCGCGCGGGTTGTCGCCGCTGCAGTAGGCGGTGGTGGTGCCCGCCCGGCAGGCGTACTCCCATTCTGCCTCGGTGGGCAGGCGGTAGGTGCCCTCGGGTACGCCTTCGGCCTTGCACAGGGCTGCCAGGAAGCGCTGGCCGTCGTGCCAGGTCACCTCCTCTACCGGCCGGCGTGGACCAGGGAAGTGCGCTGGGCTGGCTGGCAGGCACTGGGACCACTCGCTCTGGGTCACCTCGCAGGCGCCCAGATAGAAGGGTTCCGGCGCTACGAAGACGTGCTGCACCTCGCTGTCGCCGCGCCCGGCCTCCTGCGGCGGGCTGCCCAGCATGGCAGTGCCTGGCGGCACCAGCCGGAAGCGCATGCCGATGCTGTTCTCGACCTCGACCGGGAGGCGGGCGTCAAGACTGAACGACTGCTGGGCGGCCCGCACGGCGGCGCTGCCTGGGGCCAGGCCATCGAGGGCAACCAGGAAGGCGGGTGTGACCTCCCTCAGGCCCGGCATCGAGCGGGCCCGCTCCGCCAGTGTCTCGACCCGCTCCGGCGGCGGTCCTGCAGGTCGGGTCTGCGCCGTGTCCGCGGCCGTACGTCGCCTCGCCATCATGGGCCGCAGGACGAAGGCCTCCAACAGGGCCAGCAGGACGACGCACTCGCCCACCCAGAGGGCGACCCGCCAGCGGGGCAGCCGCCGGCGGGCGGTGCCGGCCGACCGCGCGGTCCTGGACTCGAGGTGGCGTCGGGCAGCCTGGGCCAGTTCCTGGCGGCTGAGGGCCGGCCGCCGGCCGCGCTCGCCGGGGGCCTTGGGCTCAGGTTGTCCGGTCGCGTCACTCACCCCACCACCTCAAGGCACCTGGACCGGCCGCGTTGCCTGGCGGCGTCAGCGCCGGCGCTGCATGATGGCCATGCCGGCGAGGACGAAGCCGAGCGTGGGCAGGCAGGCCCCGGCCAGGACGGGGACGTGCCCCTTGCGGGCCAGGACCAGGCCGGCTTCGCCGACGACGTAGAAGGCGACCATCAGGCCGACGGCATAAGCGAAGCCGCGCATGGCGCTGCCGCGCTCCCGGGTAATGGAGAGCCCGACGCCGAAGAGAGCGCCCACCAGGCAGGCCAGGCAGACCGACAAGCGGAACCACAAGGTGGCCTGCAGCGATCTGCGGACGTGCACCGGCAGGTCCGGGTTCGCCCGCAGCGTCATCAGGATACCTCGGGCCGAGAGGGTCTCGATCGGGCGTACGTGGTTGACGATCCGGTCGGGTGTCTCGTCCAGGCCGGGTGGCTCGTAGGAGGGATACTGCCGTTGGGCCTCCTCCGCCGGCAGTTGCGTGACTGGGTCGAAGGGCATGACGCGGCACTCGTTGAAGCGCCAGCGTCCATCCCGATACTCCGCCGAGGCGGCCTGCAACTCCCAGTCGATGGCATCGTCGGCAGTAAACTGCTTGATGAAGACGCCGGTATGGACGTCGTCGGCGCGGAACTCCTCGAAGAACCAGTCCCGGCGGCCGAGGGCATTGTGGTAGACGAGCTTGGCTTGGCGGCGGCGGCGGTCGGCCGACTCCGTGCGGGCCTCGTGGATGCGGTTGGCCAGGGCCGTGCACTGGGGTGCGACCGACTCGCTGATCCAGAACGAGACCCCGCAGAGCAGCACGGCGGCCAGCCAGATGGGGAGTGCCATGCGGATCGCGTCGATTCCCGCCGCACGCATGGCGGACAGCTCATGGTAACGGCCCATGCGGCTGATCACGAAACAGGCCGCGAGCAGCACCGACATGGGCAGGATATTGGACATGTTCGCCGGCTGCAGCAGGAGGAAGTACAGAACGACCTCCCCGCGGCCGCCGGATGCCTGTCCCGGGCGCCGCATGAAGTCCGGCAGGTCGTCGAAGACGGAGTTGAAGAGGAAGAGCGCGACGAAGGCGATCAGGCAGCACGCCAGGACCAGGAGAAACTCGCGTGCGACGTACCAGAAGAGGATCCGGGATCCGCGTCGGCGCCCTGGCTTCGGGGGCTTGCCTTGGTCAGTATCCACGGGGCGTCTATTCCGCAACACCGCCACGGCCTAGCGGTGCTTGCCGATGAGCTTGACTTTGACCATGCGCGTCCCCGTGAGGACTTCCTGCAGCGAGCGGTGTGACGGGGACACGAAAGCAGTGATCGGCGTCAGGAGGCCGAACAGCAGTGTGAAAAGCGTGTAGAGGTAGGCACGCCCAATGTAGAACTGCTCGCCAGAACGCTTCATCAGGATCAGCCCCCAGAACTTCTGGCCCGGCGTCTGACCAATGACCGCCAGGACCCAGGCCGCGCTGAGCAGGAAGAGCACCCAGAAGGCCGCGATGCCCAGGTAGAAGGCCCCGTTGCCATCGAGCACCCGGGTGCTGAAGAGGACGGCAAACACGAGGTAGACGCCCACCCCGAGCAGGAGGATGAAGAAGGCATCGAAGAGCAGCGCCAGGAAGCGCAGGGACATGGAGGCGCTCTCGAAGTCTTCCGGGCGGACCTGATGCAGGCCGCTCACCTCGACCACTTCCGAGGCCCGGCGCGTGGCCCGCGTCCTGATGCGGCCCCAGACGCCGGTATCGGCGGCCGGCTTCGCTACCGCCTGGGCCAGAAGGATGTCCCGCAGGAAGGGGACGTCCGAGGCCTTCTCCCAGCGCGCAATCAGGGTACTGCGGATCTGGCAGAGGGCCGTGATGCGGCCGTTCTCGGCCCACTTGACCAGGCAGTCCTGGTCGACCGGGCCGTACTCCTCGCCGTCGACGGTCTTCAGCAGAAAAAGCCGTTCACTGCCTGGCATGGCCCATTTCCTCTCGTGGCTGTCTGACGGTTCTGCCGCGCTACGTCGTCCATACGGCGGGTAACATACTGGTCTCCCGGCGGAAAGAAAAACCGCCCGAGACGCTTGCATCCGTACCGCGCCCGGCACACGTTGTGCCCTGTGGGATCCGTCTGTTGGCCGGTTGCGGCACGTCGTGGAGGCCGTCCAGTCCGCAGGAGAGGCGGCGCGCCGGGACTGGCGCCAGGGCCCCGTGCCAGCGGTCAGACGGCGGGCCCCAGGGCGAATGCCGACGGCGGCATCGCGGAGGTGACGGCCATGATTGGGCACCCGTCGGAACTCTCGTACACGACCCAGCACGTCTGGGTGCGCATGGATCGCGAGCAGCACGCTGCGACGGTAGGCATCACGGAGGAGCTCACCGACCAGCTTGCAGAGATCCTCAGTGTCGATATGCCCATGGTGGGCGATGAGCTCGACCTCGACACCTACTGTATTCACCTGCATCTGCACAGTCGTATCCACCACCTCCAGTCTCCCCTCACGGGGCGCGTTCTGGAGATCAACCGCGAGGTCCTCGACAACGCCAGTCTCCTGCACCTGTCGCCGTTCACGCACTGGCTGTACCGCATGGAATACGACGATGAGGATGAGGTCCACCTGCTGATGAGCGCGGACCAGTATACGCGGTACCTGGACCAGCTCTGATGGCGGGGGAGCGAGACCCGTCCATGCCCTGTCGCCTTCCCGGAGACGAGGCCGTTCGCTGGCGGTGCCTGGATTCGCTGGCGTGGGCGCTGGCCGTACTGGCCTGTAGCCTGTATCTGCCGTCGGTGGGGCGCACGGTCCTGGGCGGGCTGAGCCTGCGGTACATGGTTCCCGTGCTCTGGGCTACCGGCTCGGTGCTGTGCCTAGGGGAGCCGGCCGGTCTGGCCGGCCCCTGGCAGGGGTGGCGACTGCGGGCGGCCTGGCTCGCTGTCGCCGGCCTGGCCCCCTTCTTCGCCTGGTGGCTGCGCTGCAGCGATAGCCTGTACCTGGCCGCGGGCGCCGCCGCGGCCCTGGCCGCCGCGGCCTGGGCCCTGCTTGAGACGGCCTACTTGGTGTCGCAGGTTGCGCGCTCGCGCGGTCTGGGTGCTCTGGCTCTGGACACGCTGGGCGTACGCGTGGGGGTGCTGTACCTGCTGGTGATCCCGGTTCTCTCGCTGTGGGTCACCTTCGTCGCGGCCCTGGCGATCGGTTGGGCCGCGGACCCCGGCGACTGGCTGCGTTTCTGGCGCCAGATCCCGACCTGGGGTCGGACGCTGCTACTCTACGGGCCGTTGCTGGCGTTGCTGAACCTGGCCAGGCTGTTGTTGCGGGCTTCGGGGCGCGTCTGCCGCCTACTGGTGTCGGGGCCCGCCTTACCGGGAGATGCGAGCCATGGAGTCACGCGGCCCCTCTAGAACGCGCCTGATGGTGGCCCTCGATGTGGACACTCTCGATGCGGCCGCGGACCTGGTCCGCCGCATCGGGCCGGCGGTGGAATGGTACAAGATCGGCAAACAGCTATTCACCCGGCACGGCCCCGCCGCGCTCGGCCCGCTGAAGGCCGCCGGCAAGCGCGTTTTTCTGGATCTGAAGTTCCACGATATCCCCAATACGGTGGCCCAGGCGGTGCGTGCCGCCGCGGCCATTGGCGCTGACCTCACCAATGTCCATGCGGCCGGGGGCCCGCAGATGCTGCGCGACGCGGCCCAGGCGGCCCGCGAGTCGCGGGTCCTGCTGGCGGCCGTGACCGTTCTCACCAGCCTCAGCCGGGCCGACCTGGCGGCGACGGGCCTGGATGTGGAGCCGGCCGAACAGGTGGTCCGGCTGGCGCGGCTGGCGCAGGACTGCGGCGTCCCCGGCGTGGTCTGCAGCCCCCTGGAGGTATCCCTGCTGCGGCAGGCCTGCGGCCCGGACTTCATGCTGGTCGTCCCCGGGATCCGGCCGGCCGGCGCGGAGAGCGGCGACCAGAAGCGCATCATGACTCCCCGGCAGGCCGCTCAGGCAGGGGCTGACTTCATTGTCGTGGGTCGGCCTGTCACCGCCGCGGCCGACCCAGCCGCGGCCGCCGCCGCGATGGTTGCCGAGCTGTTGCCCTGAGCCCCTCCCCGGCGAGTCGGGGGCTTGGGCGGCCTCCTCACGGGGCCTCAACCCACGTCGTGGCGGCCCCTCTGCATCCTGCCAGGGGCGCCCTGCACGCAGGGCTGTTCTGGGAAACCGTCGCCAGTCCCGCAGCCGCGGGAGCACTGGCCGCGGGGGCGTTCGCCCCTGTGGCCGCGGCCGGTCCAGCAAGGCTCTACGGCTGACGTCCACGTGGTATGGCACGGGTACCCCCAGGTCCGCTGGCAACGCCCTCAGCGCGCCAGGGCAGAGACCGGCTGGGAGTGCTGCCGGCGCGTCAGCAGGCGCGCCAGCCGGGTCGAGAGGGCCTCGTCCCCAGGGGGCAGGGCCGCCTGCTGCATGCGGACCAGGTCCGCGGGGAGTTGCTGGGTGGTGACCACGTGGCCATCGGCGCACAGGACGTTGTAGCCGCCGGGATGGGGCTTGGGGGCACTCCTGGACACGCAGTTGATCTCGGTCAGCAGCCAGGCCTTGTCCGGGGACTTGAGGACCGAGCGGCCGCCGAGCTTCTCGTTGTAGACGAAGGTCAGTTGCCGGTCGGCAAGCTCCGCCGGGGCCCCGGGGCAGACCCACATCTCGCGCGGCACGTTGTAGCCGGCCTCCTCCATGACGCGGATGATGCTCTTGGGGTCCTCCAGCGCGTTGTTCGGGTAGAAGACGGCCTCGGGGTACTTCCCGTCGCTCATCTGGAGCATGACGATCATCTTCCCGATCTCCTGCAGGTTCGATACGCAGCGCGACTGGTAGGCCGACTGTTTGGCCCGGGCGTAGGAGGCTGCCGGGATGCTGGTGACGATCGCTGAAACCAGCATGATCTCCGTCAGCGAGAAGGCGAGCATGGAACGCCGGCAACGGTTCGGCATCGGCGAGTTCATGGCTTGGTCTCCGGGGCCGGGGGCATGGGGGCAGGAGGCCCTGCGCCCGGTCCATACGACAGGAAATAGTATAGCCATGGCAAGGCCGGATTGGCAAGGCGTCGGGCCTCGTCGAGCCAGGCCTTCGCCTGCGGCTCCCCAGGGGCCCGCGTGGCGGCGACGAGGAAGCCCAGCGCGGCGGTCGCCGGGCGCTGGCCCGCGGCCCACTGGGCCAGGTCCGCAGGGGAGCGTTCGCCCAAGGCCCCGGCGCAGACCTCGACCTGGGGGGCCTGGGCGGGCAGTTCCTCGCGGGCCAGGCCCCAGAGGGTGGCCGCCTGGCCAGTATCCCCCGCCAGGTCGGCGGCCAGGGCCTCGTCCAGGCAGGCCATAGCGTACCTCGCATCGCGGATTCGGGGATCGGCGTTGCGGATCCGCCGGACTTCCCGCCGGCGGGCGAAGTCCTCTCGCAGGGCCACCAGGGCTGGCCGCGCCTGGGCCAACTGTCCGCAGGCCACCTGGGCCCATGCCTGGGAACGCTGCAACTCGCGACGTTCCGCCGGGTCGGTAGCGGCTGCCAACAGGGCGTCCAGGGCCGCCATGGCGCGTTCGGCGCCACCCGTCGCGAGCAGGGCCGTCTCGGCCTCGTGCAGGCCTTGGGATACGGTCTCCGCAGGCGTCTCCCCGGTCAGGCGTCGTTTGAGGTTGTCCAGCTCCAGGGCCCGGCTGGCGGCCTCGGCCTGGGGAACGACCTGCCGGTTGCGTGCCGCGCGCATGGCCGTGCGGTGCCAGGTCAGGCCACCCACCATCAGGGAGGTCGTCAGCATCAGCCCCAGGACCACCTTGCGATGGCCGAACAGAAACAGGTCCAGTCGCCGCCCGAGAGAGAATGGCGAGGCGCGCACCCGCGAGCGGTTCAGGCACGCCTTGAGGTCGGCGATGGCCTCGGTCATGGAGGCGTAGCGCCGGGCGGGGTCCTTCTCGAGCAGCTTCATGACCACCCCCTCGAGCGCGCGCGACAGGCCTGGCCGCAGGCGCCGTGGGGGTGCCGGGATGCGTTCGCGGATGACCCGGATGACCTGTTCCATGCCGGTCTGCGTACGGATCTCATACGGCGGCTTGCCGGTGAGCATCTCGTAGAGGATGACGCCGAGGCTGTACATATCGCTGAGGTGGCTGGCTGCCTTGAGGGAGCCGGCCTGTTCGGGGGCCATGTAGCGCGGGGTCCCCAGGGCCATGGAGGTGACCGTCAGGTCGGTGGCGATGCCCATTTCGAGCCGGGCCAGGCCGAAGTCTGCCAGCAGGGGCTCTCCCTCCGGGGTCAACAGGACGTTGGCCGGCTTGACGTCGCGGTGGATGATGCCCTCGTGGTGGGCGAACTCCAGCGCTCCCGCCACCTTGAGGATGAGGTCCAGGGCCGTGGTCACCGGCAGGGGCCCGCCGCGCAGGAGGTCCACGAGCGTCCTGCCGCCGGGCACCAGCCGCATGGCGATGTAGTGGTTCCGCCCCACCTGGCCGGTATCCAGGATGGAGACGATATGCGGGTGCCCGGCCAGGCGCTTGGCGGCCTCGGCCTCGCGGCGGAAGCGCTCGAGCATGCCCCGCGGCAGGAAGGGGCTTTCCTGCAGGACCTTCAGGGCGACTTCATGGCCCTCGGCGTCCTGGGCGCGGTAGACGAGGGCCATGCCCCCGTGACCCAGCAGGCCGGCAATGCGGTAGGGGCCCATGGCCTGGTTCAGGCAGGTCCCTTCACCGGCCGGTGTCGATGCGGCAGTCGGCTGCACCAGGGTCGGCGCATCCGGATCGCCCTGCCCGGGAGCCCCGGGCGAGCCTGGGGCGACCGGCTTCATGGCCGGGGGAGGGCAGCGGCCGGTGCCGCTCCGGGAGCCGTGGGGGGCTCGGCCTCATCCACCAGCATCACCGGGATGCCGTCGCGGACCGGGTAACGCCGGCCGCAACGGTCGCAGACCAGGGCTTCGCCGGCCGCGTCCGGGGCCACGGAGGAGCCATCCCCGCAGGCGGGGCAGATCAGGATATCCAGGAGCTCTTTGTCGATCATGGCCGGCATCCCCGTCAGACCCTACGACGTCCGTGCTTATGGAAGCGGTCCCACCATACTGCCCGTCTGAGGGCATAACAACCGCAGCCCCTCGGGTGACGTAATCCGACACTGGACTGGCAGGGGCCGCAGCCCTGGCTGCCCGGAGCGCGTCGGGACACGGGCCTGGATGCCTGTCCGCTCCCTCACGGTCGCGGCTCTGCCAGGTACCCGACCCGAGCCGCGCGCGCTCACAGGCTTGCTTTCGCGGCCCGTGGCCATACCCTATCTGGCCATGCCCGGTCCGTCCCCCCCCCCCGGGCAGGCTGGAAAGGAGCGCGCCCATGAAGAGGCGGCAGAGCAGGAAGCGTTACGTGCTGGTGGGCACGGGCGGCCGGTCGTGGATGTATACGGCGGCCCTGATGGCGGAGTTCAGCGACCGGGCCGAGTTGGCGGCCTTCTGTGACGCCAATCAGCACCGCATGGACTTCAACAACCAGCTCATCGCGGAGTCCTTTGGCAAGGGCCCTCTCGCCACCTACGGCGCGCACGAGTTCGACCGCATGATCGCCGAGCAGAAGCCAGACACGGTGATCGTGACCAGCGTCGACCGCACGCACCACCGTTACATCTGCCGCGCCATGGAGCTGGGCTGTGACGCCATTACCGAGAAGCCCATGACCGTCGATGCGGAGAAGTGCCAGCAGATCGTGGATACGGTGCAGCGGACGGGCCGGCACCTGACGGTGACCTTCAACTACCGCTATTCGCCGCGCAACACCAAGGTGAAGGAGGTCCTGCGCAGCGGCCTCACGGGCGAGGTCATCAGTGTTCACTTCGAGTGGCTGTTGGACACCTCCCACGGCGCGGACTACTTCCGGCGCTGGCATCGCGACAAGCGCAACAGCGGCGGTCTGCTGGTGCACAAGGCCACGCACCACTTCGACCTGGTGAACTGGTGGCTCGATTCCAGCCCGCAGACGGTCTTCGCCATGGGCGACCTGCGCTTCTACGGCCGCGAGAACGCCGAGCAGCGCGGCGTCACCGAGTTCTACAGCCGGGCCCGCGGCAGCGCCGCCGCTACCCGGGACCCCTTTGCCCTGAAGGTGCGCGACCACGACCGCCGCATGCATGGGCTCTACTACGACGCCGAGACCGAGGACGGCTACTACCGGGACCAGAGCGTCTTTGGCGACGGCATCTCGATCGAGGACACCATGGGCGTCATGGTCCGCTATGCGAACCGGGCCGTGATGACCTACTCGCTCAACGCCTTCCTCCCCTGGGAAGGCTACCGCGTGTGCTTCAACGGCAGCAAGGGCCGCCTGGAGTTCAACGTGGTGGAATCCAGCCACGTGCGGGCCGGCACGCCCGAGGACGTCACCATGCCTGGGATGCGCGAGCTGGGGCAGGACAAGCAGGCCATGGTGCCGATGATCATCTTCCAGCCCATCTGGGGGAAGCCCATGGTCATCGATGTCGACGAGGGTGACCTCAGCGGCCATGGGGGCGGCGACGCGCGGCTGCTGCGCGACGTCTTCATCGGGGCAGGGGACGATCCCCTGGGCCACGCGGCGGGCTACGTCGACGGGGCCCGCTCGATTCTCACCGGGATTGCGGCGAACCAATCCATCCGGACCGGCCTGCCGGTCCGGGTCCGCGACCTGGTGCGGCTGGATGCTCTCGACTGACGGGCCGGGGCCGCTCCCTCGCGGTCCCGTCAGGGCTGCAGTTCCACGGCGCCGATGTCGCCCTGGCGGTCGGCCAGCCGCGAGTTGCCAAGTTGGTCCTGGGGGTCCCTGCGGACCGGGCCGGTGCGGGTCGCTCCGGTGGTGACCCAGAGGTTGGCGCCGAATGCCCCCGTCCGGAACGTACCCCAGAAGTCATCTCCGAGGCGGACGGCACCCAGGCGGTCGCCGATGGCGGCATCCAGGTTGTGCCAGAAGGTGATCCAGGGGGCATTCTGCGGGTCCGATGGCCAGGTGGCGGGCTCACCACCCCAGACGACGTCCGTCAGGTCGCCGAACTCGGTGCCGAAGTCGGGCCCCAATTCGCGGCTGTAGTCATGGCGCAGTTTGTCCAGAATGAGGTTGAGAAAGTCGTCGTGAGCCGCCCCCGACACGAGGCTGTAACCCGCACGGACCACGTCGACGTAGTAGTCCCGCGAAGGCATGCGGTCCACGGCGAGGCCCTGCGGTGGGTAGCAGAGGACCGCCGCTTCGCCGGCGTCGGTCCCGGCGGACACGACCGTATCGAGGGTCCTGACGCCGGGCAGGTTGAGGACGTCCCCGACCCCGACGCCTTCCCTATCTCCGGTCTTGGGCCAGTGGCGCCGGCTCAGGTACTCCCAGGCTGGGATGGGCACCAGGATCTGGCTGAAGTCGATCACTCCGACCAGGTTGTAACCATCGCTATAGAACTCCACCAGGGACCCGGTGAAGAGGTCGTTGGGAACGCCCCCGACCTCATTCCCGACGAGCACGCAGTGCCAGACCTCCATGGATTCCACCACGTGGGCATTGCCGATGGTGGCGCCAATGCCGCCGCCACCCATGTTCGGTTTGCCGCTGAACTGGGCCAGGTTGCCGGTGACCCGGTTCTCGGCGATGGTCGACCCTGACAGCAGCAGGTAACCGTTGGACATGTAGACGCCGCCGCCGCGGTAGTAGTACTGCATCATGGCGCTCTCGGCCAGGCCCGGGTGGTCCTCCACCAGGTTGCGGGCCAGGGTACTGTTGGCGATGTGCATGGGTCGCAGGTTGCCGGGGCCGCCGCCATCGCTGTAGACGCCGCCGCCGTAGGCATGCTGGGCCGTGACCCGGTTGCCGGTGACGGCGGACCGGTCGATGCGGGCATCCTCCCAGGCCTCGGCGCCGCTGACCGAGTAGATGCCGCCACCGGCCGCCCCGAAGCCGACGACCCGGTTGCCACTGACGACGCAGTCGGTCACCTGGACACAGTCCGCATAGATGCCGCCGCCAAAGGCGCCCCGGTCACGGCTTGGGCTGGTATCGCCCACGGCCTGGTTGCCGGCCACGACGCAGTGTTCGAGGGTGGCCGTGCCCCACACGGCCAGGCCAGCGCCGCGGGCCAGGGTGAAGGGCTGCGCCGCGTTGCCCGCCAGAGCGGTCGCCACGACCCGGCCGGAGGTGAGGGCGACATTCCGCAGCGTCACGTCCCCGAGCACCGCCAGGACCCGCGCCGGGAGGGCCTCGCCGCCCGCCCAGCGCAGGGTGATGCCCAGGGGCAGCGCCGCGGCGTCGAGGGTCAGGTCCTTGGCCGCATAGAGGGCTGAAGCACCGTAGTTCCGCTCCTGGAAGCCGCGGAATTCCCAGCGGCCTGCATTCATGGCGAAGACCTCGCCCTTCAGCAGGGACGCGGGCTCGCCGACGATCGTGAGCTGGATGGTCTGGCCGTCCAGCAGGGGATCGAAGGTGATGGCGGCTCCAGAGTCGACCCGCCCGACCGCCTCGCGGAGGGTCAGCTTGCCCGGCGGCGGAGTCAGCGTGTCCTCGGTGGTGTTCACCGTCAGGGACTGCGGGTCCAGGGGCTCGAGGACCAGCGACTGGGGTTCACCGCGCGCCTCGCCGTTGGCGTTGGCAGCGACCCCCTGGTAGTAGTAGAGCGTTGCTCCCGAGAGCCCGGAAAGGGGCGCGCTGATGGGTGTGGGCCCCGTGCCGGCGCCGACGGGGGTGGGGTCGGTCTGTCCGCGCAGGCCGCTGGCCTCGTTCCACCACTCGAACCAGGTGGTGGCGTCCATGCCCCTGGGGTCCACCGTCCCGGTCACGGTAGCCTCGCCGACGTCGGCGGCGCTGAGTCCGAGGGTCTCCACTCGCGGCAGGAGCAGGAACGTGTAGGTAGCCGCGACCGGTGCCGAGCTCAGGTACTGAGGCGCCACCGCCACGGCGGTCAGCGTGGCCTCCTCCGCCACCATGACCGGGCTGTGGTAGACGAGGCCGGTCGCGGCCGTGGGCACGGTTCCGTCGATGGTGTAGCGGATGGTGGCCCCGGGCGTGCTCGTGACCATGCTGACCATCACCTGGGCGGCCAGGCCGGTTCCCCCGGACGGATCGAGAACCGGCGTCGCCGCTTGCCCCCTGAACACGCCGAGGTCGAAGCGCTGGACGGCCGTGCTGCCGGCGGCGTCCGTCACTCGCAGCGTGACGGGACGGCTGCCAAGATCGCCTGGCCCCGGTCTGCCCCTCAACACAGCGGACCCGTTCCCCGCCCGCCGCAGGCGCAGCCATGCGGGGGCCTCCACCAGGGTCACGACCCGCCGTTCGCGGGCGTCCGGGTCAGCGGTGGTGACCCGGTAGGCATAGCGCTCCCCGACCATGGCGACGGTCACGGGTACACTGGTGAACCGTGGTTCCCCTTTCGGCAGCACGCGGTCGGCAGCCAGGACGCTGCCCAGGACGGCGGCGCTCAGGACGGCGGCCACCCGAATCCCTGGGATCCGCCAGCGGGTCCGTGAGAACATGGAGGTCCTCCGTGGTCTGAAGACGGAGCCGGCCGCATCCCCGTGCATTCCGCGGCCGGCCCAGTGCGGACGTGTTCGACAGTATAGGCGGCGCGCCGCCGCAAGGCAAGGCTGGGCCATCGTTTCCCGGGGCTTCCGGGAACGCGGGTCGAGGGTCAAGGGTCGCGGGACGCCCTGCACGGGAGCGACGCGGCTCCGGTGGTGGCAGCGATCTCCTTACTGCCTTTCACGGGACTGGGGGTCGCCCCCGACGCGTGGCGTCGGGGGCGGGGTATGGGCGTCCCGCGACGGCGGGACCACCGGCGCCGCGTGAGGGCCTGAACGTCCCGCCAACAAAAACGCCCCTGGTGCGTTTTCATGCGTATTGCACTTGCGGCAGACGCATCGTATGTTGTGCCCCAGTTCAAGGGCCAGCGTGTGTGACTGGTGGTGTGCCGGTCCGCAGGACAGCCTGGAGTCGGGTGCAGCGTGCCAACGAGGAGAAGGTCATGAGGACGCGTCGCGGGTTCACCCTGATCGAGCTGCTGGTGGTCATCGCCATCATCGCCATCCTGGCGGGCATGCTCCTGCCAGCCCTGGCGAAGGCCAAGTCGAAGGCGCAGCAGATCAGTTGCACCAGCAACTCCAAGCAGATCGCCCTGGCCGTAGCGATGTACCATGGGGACAATCGGAGCTACTTCTTCTACACCCCGTGGGACTGGGGCGGCACCGGGGTGCGCACGGCGGCGGGCCCCTACTGGATCATCCTCGCCACCTATCTGGCGGACGACAAGGTGTGGACCTGCCCGTCCGTTGCTGATGACAACTGCCGGCCACACTGCTGGCAGACGTGGAGCGGCCGTGGCGGCGACATCCCCGGCGACTCGTCCATGTGGTCTGAGCACTACATGTCTTGGCAGTTGAAGGAAGCCTCCGTGAAGATCAGCCCCTCCGGCTGGTGCATCCGTGCCGAGGGCGGCTGCGCCGCGAACGGCTGGGACTGGGCGACGCTCGGGCCTCGCCTGTCTGACGGCTGCGACCGCCGGCGTGGGGGTGCCGACGGCACTATCGACATCCATAATGGCGGCCGCACGGCCCAGTTCTTCGATGGTCACGTCGCCTGGACCAAGGACGCGGCCTTCCGCACGATGCCGTCCCAGCCGAACTGAGTGCCGGCGATCCCGCGACGGCGCCCTCGGCCGTCGTGAGGGGGCCTGAACTCCGACCGTCCGCTGTGGCCGCTTCCCCCGAAGCGGCCATACTTATTGCCGGGACAGGCTTGCCAGCCACGCCTCGAGACCACCTACGGGGGGTACGAGGAGCCGGCGTCCGTGGCCGGAGGCACGTCGCGGCGGGGGCTATCTAATAACGTTCTTCTTCGGCAACTATTGACCCAACCGCGGCAACAGCGTATCTTTCCATCATCCGGACGCCATCCCAAGGTGGCGTTTGGGTGGCTGGGCAAGCGGAGTCGCGAGGGCCAGGGCTGAGGTCAGCGAGGAGATGTACCATGAGGACGCGTCGCGGGTTCACCCTGATCGAGCTGCTGGTGGTCATCGCCATCATCGCCATCCTGGCGGCCATGCTCCTGCCAGCCCTGGCGAAGGCCAAGTCGAAAGCGCAGCAGATCAGTTGTACCAGCAACTCCAAGCAGATTGCGCTGAGCGTGGCCATGTACCACGGCGACAACAAGACCTACTTCCCGTGGGCACCGTGGACCTCAGCCAGCACGCCCTACTGGGTCCTATTCCGGACGTACCTGGCAGACGACAAGGTCTGGGCCTGCCCGTCGGTGGCGGATGACAACTGCCGTCCCCACAACTGGGTCGGCGTCTGCGGGCGCGGCCTGGACCTCCCCGGCGACTCGTCCATGTGGGCCGAGCACTACTTCGGTGACGGTGCCTGCCGCAAGGAGTCGAACGTCAAGATCAGTCCCTCGGGGTGGTGCATGCGCTCCGAGGGCGGCTGTGCTGTGAATGGCTGGAACTGGGGAGTCCTGGCGCCGCTGCCCACCTGCGACCGCCGCCGCGGCGGTGCTGATGGCACCATCGATATCCACAATGGCGGTCGCACCGCCCAGTTCTTCGATGGCCACGTTGCCTGGACCAAGGACGCGGCGTTCCTCAACCTCCCGTCGCAGCCCTACTAGTGCCAGCGGGCGCAAGTCCCTACCCATGTCCCTGAGGCGATGGCTGGCAGGCACCACCAAGCAGCCCATTGCCACCCGGCCGGCCTGCTGGCAATGGCCATGGCAGCGCCAGGGGCGCCGACATGGCCGGCGGGCAGTGGCCAGCGCGCCGACAGGCGCATCGCCGGCGGGTCCGATGGGGCTAGGTTTCGTCTCGGTGCCCCGAGCGGGTCGGGTGCCGACATCAGGTGTTCCCGGCGGTTTGGGGCGGAGCTTCGCCAGGTTGTAGGAACGCCGTTCCCCATGGCCCGGTGAGGTAGCCTTGTGCCTCAGCCAGCGCTACGTTGGGGTGCATGGATACACAGCCTGCGGTGATGGTCTACGAGGCCTTCGCGGAAGAGGAGGCCAGCCTGCGCCGGCACCTGCCGGCGGACCTGCTGGTGCGCTACACCTGGCGGACGGTGCAGGAGTCCGGGGACTCCCTGCCGCTGGCGCCGGTGGTCAGCATCCGGACGCAGTCCGTGATGCCGGCCGGGTGGGCCAGGCACCTGCGGGCGATCCTCAGCCGCAGCACCGGCTACGATCATCTGGCGGCCTACCGGGCTGCCGCCGGCGCCACCGATCTGCAGTACGGCTACCTGCCGCTGTACTGCAACCGGGCCGTGGCGGAGCATGCCATGATGCTCTGGATGGCGCTGCTGCGGCGGTTGCCGCGGCAGGTGCGCCAGTTCACCCGCTTCCACCGGGACGGCCTGACGGGCGGGGAGTGCCGCGGCCGGACGCTGGTGGTGGTGGGCGTCGGGAACATTGGCCACGAGGTCGTGGACATCGGCCGGGCCTTGGGCATGACCGTGCTGGGGATCGACCCGGTCCGGCGCTGGGAGGATGTCGCCTATGCGTCCTACGCCGGGGCCGCTCCGCGGGCCGACGTGGTGGTGGCGGCGATGGACCTGAACTCCTCGAGCCGGGGCTTCTTCGATCCGGGCCGCCTCGGGCAGCTCAAGCGCGGGGGGCTTTTCGTCAACGTGGCCCGAGGGGAGCTTGCCGATGCGGCGGCCCTGCTGGCCGCGCTGGACACAGGCCACCTGGCCGGCGTGGGGCTTGATGTCTACGACCAGGAACCCGAGCTGGCCGTGGCACTGCGAGCTGGCCGTGCGCAGGGACCGCCCAGCGCTGCCGTCGACGCTGTGCTGGCCCTGGCCCGGCGGGACGACGTGGTCTGTACCCCTCACAACGCCTTCAACACAGCCGAGAGCGTGGAACGCAAGTCCGCGCAGTCCGCGCAACAGCTCGAGCACCTGCGGAGGACGGGGTCCTTTCTGTGGTCGGTGCCGTGAAGAGGGCGCGGCGGGCCCACCGGGACGAGGCATCGCCGCCATCCGGGGATCGCCGCGACGGAGCGCGCCTCCCACCTTGCCTGGCTCTGCCCGGTGGAGATGCGGTGGGCCGCCACCGCGGGTATCATGTGGAGATGCGGTGGGCCGCCACCGCGGGCGCTCGAGCCGAGCGCCTCTCCAGGGGACCGGGAGCGCGCCGTTGGCGGGCCTGGTGGAGACGCGGTGGGCCGTCACCGCCCACAGGCGGCTCGCGGGGGGGCTGTGCCCGCTCAGTGGGAGGTCTCAACCCGATCGAGGCGGGCGTCGCCGAAGTCCAGTTCTGACCAGGCCGCGGCCGTGACCGCGAAGATCGCCACACACCCGGTAGGCATGTGGTCGATGGCCGGCTGTGAGGCCATCCGGTTACAGAAGTCCTCCATGCCGGGGTTGTGCCCGACCACCATGACCACCTCGGTGTCGCCCCCGCCATGGCGGACGGCCTCGAGGACGTCCGCCGGTTCGCCGGGCTCGTAGAGGTCCGCCAGCAGCACGGGCCCCGGCGCCGCGACCGCACCGGCGTAGGCGCGGGCCGTCTCGGCCGCACGCACGGCGTCTGAACTGAGGATGACCTCGGGCACGAGCCCACTCTTCCGCAGCCTTTCGGCCAGGCTGGCGATCTCCTTGCGGGCATGGGTGTAGAGGGGGCGATCGTGGTCCTCGGCTTCCTCCTCCAGATGCGGGGACTTGGCGTGCCGCAGGACCATCAGCGTCTTCACGGTTCCCCTCCGACGTCTTGTGTCCACGCCCCCGCGCTCTAGAGTAAGAGCGACGGCCGGGAGCACGGATCTCGTGACGTGTACCATAGGCGGTTCCCCCAGGTGCGTCCACGCCAGGGGCGCCGCGGAACTCATCATGCGCATCGTGATCAGCGCCTTGCACTTCGCCTGGGACGGCCTCTCCGGTTGCTTCGCCCAGGTGCGCGACGGCCTTGGCCTGGACGGCCTCGAGCTCTCCTGGCATGAGTCCCTCACCCGGCCGCACTGCACCGAGCCCGATCTGGCGGAGTTGGGCAGGCTGCGGAGCGACTATGGGCTGGAGCTCTCGGCGCACCTCTGGGAGGACCTTCCCCAACTCGGCCCAACCGCCGCGGCGCTGCGCCTGCGCTTCTGGGTTCAGCATGCGGCCCGTGCGGGTGTGAGCACACTGGTCCTTCACGGGGGCAGTTGGCCGAACCGGGTCGAGGGTCTCTCGCGGACCCGCGAGGCGCTCCTGGCCGTCGCGCCCGACGCGGCCGCAGCGGGAGTGACCCTCTGCCTGGAGAATCACTACGCCTTCGACTACCGGCAGTGCCACGAGCTCCTCAGCGAGCCCTGGGAGTTCCGTCAGCTCCTCGATCCGGCGGGGCCCTGGCTTGGCTTCTGCTTCGACACCGGGCATGGCCACATGACGCGGAACGGCGAGACCCTCGTGCGCGAACTGGGCCCGTCCCTGCGCTACGTGCACCTTGCTGACAACCACGGCGAGCACGACGACCACTGCGGCTTCCGGCAGGGGACCGTACCGTGGGACGCCTACCTGGACGCGCTCGGCGCGGTGGGCTTCACGGGGCCGTTCTGCATCGAGTTTCCCGTTCGCGGGGACCTGGGGCCCTTTCGGGAGTGTGTCCGTGAACTGCGCCTGCGTTTCGCCGTCCCGTAGCGTCTGCCCCCTTGCCCCGCATTGAGCTTGGCGGTAGGCATGCCAGGGAATGGCCATGGACTCCCGTGCAAACCGACGGCGCCTGGCGGCGTTTCTACACCATCCCTGGACAGACGCCGTCGTCGCGTTGCTGATTGTGGTTTCTGTGGCCGCCACGGTGGTGGAGTGCCTGGCCGCGCCGCGCACGGTCCTGGCCCTGGCGTGCGGCTGGATCGGCCTGGCGATCGCGGGGCTCTTCATGGTGGAACTGGCCCTGCGCGCTTACGCGGCGCCTGGCATTCGGCAGTTCCTGGGGCAGTACTGGCTGGACCTCATCGCGGTGGTCCCCCTGGTCCCGGCCCTGCGGGTGTTGCGGTTGTTGCGGTTGCTGCGGCTGGTCCGTCTGGGCCTCTTTGTGTCCCGCCGCGTCCGGCACCTGAGCCGAGCCCTGAGCGAGGGTCTTGCGGAGAACCTGCTGATCGGCTTCTTCCTGCCGGTGGTGGTGCTCTTCGGCGCCGTGGGCATCCTGCTGGCAGACCGCGGCGTCACCGCCGGGTCTTTCGGCGAGGCGCTGTGGTGGAGCCTGTTCACCCTGATGTCGGGCGAGCCTGCCGGAGGCATCCCGGGGACGGGCATGGGGCGGTTGGTATCCCTCGTGACCATGGTCGGGGGGGCCTCCCTGTTCGCCCTGTTCACCGGGGTCATCTCGGCGGTCATGGTTTCCCGCCTACGGGCAGGGATCGACGCCCGCGGCGCCGAACTGGAGGCGCTTAGCGACCACGTGGTGGTCTGCGGCTGGAGTCGTTCAGGCCTGCGCCTGCTGCGGGCCCTGCAGGTCGACGCGGCCACCGGCCAGTTGCCCGTGGTGGTGGTGGCCGAAGCGGTGGAAGAGACCGACCTGCTCGCCAGTGCGGTGGGGCCAGGGCCCGTGCTGGTCGTCCGTGCGGACTACACCTCCCCCGACGTGCTGCGGCGTGCCGGCATCGAGCGAGCCCGTCGGGCGGTGGTGCTGGCCGACAAGTCGCGTCCCCGCGCGGACCAGGACCGCGACGCCCGCACCATCCTTACGGCCCTGACGATCGAGAAGATGTGTCGCGACCGTGCCGGCGGCCGCGGTATCAGTACCTGCTGCGAACTGCTGCACCGGGAGGCCGAGAAGGTCCGGCTTCTGGAGATGGCCGGCGTCGAGGACGTGGTCGAGGTGGACGACTACGTGGGTCATCTCATGGCCCACACCACGCACGCCTGCGGCCTGATCCAGATCCTCGACGAGCTGCTGGCTGCGGAACGCGATTGCGAGTTTGCCCGGGTGGCCCTCCCGCCGGCCTTTGTGGACTGCGCCTATGGTGAGGTGCTGGGTCCTGCCTGCCGCGAGTGGGGCTGGTTGCCGTTGGCTGTGGTCCCGGCGGGCTCGCCGGACCGTTGCCGTCCCCTGGTCAACCCACCGTTCGCTCACCGGCTGCGTGCCGGTGACGAGCTGATGGTCATTCGGCACGTTCCGGCTTCCCGCGGTCAGGCGGTCCCAGTCACCCGCACCGCCGCGGCGCCGGCGCCGGAGGGGGCCTGCGGGCCCACGGCATCTCGGCTGGAGGATCTCTCCGGCCACTGCGTGATCTGTGGCTGGAACCGGACGGTTCCGAAGATCGTGCAGCAACTGCGTGCCGAACCGCGCACGGCTGGCCTGCCTGTGGTACTGGCGGCTGAACTCACGGTGCTTCCCCCTGAGCTCGCGGCAACGGCCGAACCGGGGCGCGTGTTCTTCGTGGCCGGTGACTACACGCTCGCCGGCGTCCTTGAGGACCTTCGCATTGTGCAGGCCCGTACGGCGATCATCGTCGCCGACAAGGCCCGTGAGCGCACCGACCCTGACCGGGATGCCCGCAGCATCCTCGCCGCGCTGACCATCGAGAAGCTCAACCCGCGCATCCATACCTGCGTCGAGCTTCTGCAACGATCCCCCGAGAAGCTGGAGCTCCTCGACCTGGCCAATGTCGAGGACGTCGTGGTGGGCGATGACTATGTCGGACACCTCATCGCGCATGGCACCCGCACGCCAGGACTCGTCGGCCTCATCGACGAGCTGCTCTCCAGCGGCCGCGGAAACAGCATTCTCAAGCTGCCCATGGCCCCGGACCTCGCGGGCTGTCGCTTTGTCGAGGGGGTGGAGCAGCTCAAGCGGCTTACCGGCGGGCTGCTGTTCGCGGTCGAGACGCGGCCCGAAGCGGGCGACGGCACGGTGTCCGCGCCTGGTCCTGGCCGGCCGGCCGGCCGCGAGTGTCGGCGCTACCTCATCTGTCCGGCGGCCGAGCACCGACTGTGCGCGGGCGACGCGCTGTTTGTCGTCAACGCGCTGTCGGGCTCGGTGGAGGTGATCGAGTGAACGCGAGCCGCGGCTCCACGCCGCGGGCTACGCCTGGCGGGCTCGGAGGAGGAACTCCTCAGGCGTGAAGGCCGGGACCGGCGATCCGGCGAAGTGGGCGATATTGCGGGAGACCACGCAGTCGCAGTGCGCGACGTCGGCAAGGACCGCCACGACCGCGTCCTCGAAGTCCGGCACCGCCAGCCATCTGGCCCGCATGAACTGCTCCCCAGCGGCCGGCACGACCCTCGTCCGGGCCAGAATCCAGTCGATCGCCTGATCCGCCTTGCCCCTGCCGGCGTATCTGGCCACGATGTAGTGGATCGTGGTGATCGCGTGCGCCGGCACACAGCCCTTGATCTCGCCCCTGGCCACCCGGTCCAGGACCTCGGCAGAGGAGACAAAATGGGGTGGACGCTTCTGGATCACGTCCAGGAGCACGTTGAGGTCCAGCATGATGGTCACCGGTGCTTCCCTTGCCGGCTAGCCGTGTACTCAGCCCGCGCGTCGACCTCCGGCGGGACCAGACCGGCAAGGTCCGCCAGACTCCCGGGCACGTCCCCATCCGGTGCCCCCCGCAACTGGCGGAAGAAGCGCTGGACCAGTGCCGTGACCGTGAGAGAGTGCTCGCGCGCATAGGCCTTGGCGAACTGCAGCTCACGGGCCGGTAGCCGGATGGTGAGCTTGGCGTCATTCATGGTGCTGGGCCTCCGGTGGGTCGACGGCGTCCATTGTCCGTACACTATACCATGGATGTACGGCAGAGGCAAGAGGACCCATCTCCTGGTCCAGGGGGGTCTGGGCAAACCGCCGTGTTGGCGCCGCCCTGCTGGCCAGCGGGGCCGCCGCTCCGACGGCTCGATTGGGGACCGGCTGGCCCGGAGCGGCCTCCCGTGTCCGCTGGGGGACCGGTCCTGCGTGGCTCTGTGCCGGGCCATGCGCCGTATCCGTTTGCCCTACGGGCTGATCCTGACCGTCTTGCCGCCGAGGACCACCACCAGCTTCTCGGCCACCTGCAGGTAGCGGCTCAGGTCCGGGTACCGCTTCACCAGGTCGAAGAACTCGGCGGACCAGGCCTTCACTTCCTGGTCCAGGCGCGGCGTCGAGCCGGCCGGGATGAGCGAGTCATACCAGAAACCGTCGCTGCGGCGCAGGTAGAAGGTCTTCTCACCGACCTGGCGGACCATCTCGGCGACCTCCTCAGCGCGGATTCCGGCGGCTTCGTAGACCTGCATCACGGGCGCTGCTGCCGCGCCGGCCGGCATGCCTCCGGCCCCCCCCCCCATGGCGCCTGGCGCGGCGGCCGGTCCGGCCATGCCGGGGGCGCCCATCTGCAGCGCCTTGGAGTGGACCGAACGCTCCACGGCGATGGCGCCGCTGTCGACGCGGTCGGCGTCTGCGGCGGCCGCCCGGAAGGCGCGGCGGGCCTGGTCGACGCGGGCCCGGTCGACGTTGTCCTCGACGATGAGGAAGCTGGTGTATTCGGTGAGGATGCCATACTTGCGGCCCAGGCGGCGGATCTCCTCCACCAGCTCTTCGTTGCGGCCATTGACGCGGACCTGCTCCTGGAGGTAGCCCACGCGGCTCATGGCCCACATCCTGGGAATGAAGGTGTTGCGGCGGTTGCCGTCCAGGTTGGCGCTGAAACGGAAGGTCTCGCGCTTGCCCATGACCTCGCCGGAGAGAGTCATGTCGGCGCCGCCCGTGCCCTTGTAGGTCCCCGTGATGCGCAGTTCGCCGCCGCGGAACAGGTCCGGCAGTTCCGGCGGATTGAGCTCTCCGAGGCGGGTCTTGCCGCTGTCCAGTTTG
>Ga0172375_10002036_pt1 | contig 31978 bp, 37 predicted proteins | sample LakKiv1m_FD_114537 | JGI IMG/M metagenome (GOLD analysis project Ga0172375, IMG submission 114537) | Freshwater microbial communities from Kabuno Bay, South-Kivu, Congo - kab_092012_11.1m | ecosystem: Environmental > Aquatic > Freshwater > Lake | place: Democratic Republic of the Congo... | reverse complement strand
ATTCTCTGCTTTGCTTATTTCACTTCCCCCTATAATCCTTCTTAAAACTTCTGGACCACAAGCTTCTTCAATCCTTTTTCCAAATCTTCTTCCATCTAATTTTCTTGTTGCAGAATAAAATTCGACATAGACTAATGGAAAATAAGTTACAACAGCAAAATCAATATATTTTAATTTAACTTTTTCAATATCCCAATTATACCTTTCTTTAATCTCTTTTATTTTTTTATCTAATAATATACTTATTCTTTTGTCTTTAACTTCAAAATCTAGAATTCCTATTTTTAATTTTTTTGGAATTTTTTCTATTTCTTTTAAATCAAAATTTGTTTCTAAACTTATAGAATCTTTTTTATCTTTACCTTTTATTACACTAAATAATAAAGCAGTATCATAGACATTTTTTGCTATTGGCCCTATTTGATCAAGGGACATAGACATGTCTATTAATCCATATCTACTTACACTTGCATAACTTGGTTTTAAACCAATAACTTCACAATGGGAAGCAGGAACTCTTATACTTCCACCTGTATCTGTTCCTAAAGACATATCGCAGAAATTTGCTGCTACGCTTGCACAACTTCCACTAGAACTTCCTCCTGAGACATAACCTAATACCTTAGGATTGTTTGTTGCACCAAAAGCAGAAGTTTCTCCACTCCAACCACATGCAAATTCATCACAGTTTGCTGTTCCTATTATAAGTCCGTCTTCTGCCTTTATTTTTTCTATAACTGTTGAATTATATGTTGATTGATAATCTTCTAAAACTTTGCTTCCGCAACTTGCATTTAATCCTAAACAATTTATGACTGCTTTAATTGAAATTATTTTTCCTGCGAGTCTTCCTGCTTTGCCTTTTGCAATTTTTTCATCTATTTTTTTAGCTTCTTCAATTATATCCGGATTTATTTGCAGAATTGCATTTATCTTATTTCCTTTCTTATCATTCTTCTCAATTTCTGCTAAATATTTTTCTACTTTTTCTAGTGTTGTCATTTTATTATTTTTTAATCTTTTCTACCATTTTTTCTTCTCTGCAATTATAGAATCCTCATCTTTATTTGGAGCATTATTTAAAATTAATTTTTTAAATTTCTCTTTTTCTTTAATTTCTTCTTCTAAATTTTCATCCTTTTCCTTTTCTAGCCTGTAAGATTCTTCTCGTATTATAAAAGATTCTTGAAATTCTTCTTTTATTTCCGATAATTTTTTAGAAAAAGACTTTAAGTTTAAAGATACTTGTTTCTTTATCTCTTCTTTTTCTTTTTCAGATATTTTATGCCATAGAAATTCCATTTTAAATCTAAGAAATTTCAGTATAAAAATTTAGTTATTCCTATTCTTCTTCAATTTGTTTATAAATCTAATTTACAATGCATTTGTTATTAAAGATTCTAAAATTATAAATAATACATAAAGAAGGATTAATAATACCCCCTCTATCTTGCTTATTGTTTTATCAGAGTTCATAAAAACAACGACACAAATTCCTGCTAAAAACATCCCCCCGCCTAAAACGTAAAGGCTATTAAGGTTGTAAGAAAAAGGAGAGATTAAAGCAACTAACCCTAAAAGTATAGTTGCATCTATAATAACTGTTCCTAATATATCTCCTAATGCTAATTCATCATGATTCCTTTTTACTGCCTTTATTGAAAAGATTAATTCTGGAAGACATGTTCCAAATGCTATCAAAGTTATACCCACAAGAATTTCAGGTATTTTAGTTTCAATAATAAAACTTTTAGCATAATCTACAGTTAAATACGAACCAATGATTAAAGAGCTTATACTTAAAATTAATAAAATAAAACTCCTGAATATTGGCTCTCTTTTTTCATCCTTAAATGTTTTATGAAATTTTTTACTTTCTTCATAAGTTCTATAAAAGAAGATTATCCCTAAAACAATTAAGACTATTCCATCTACTCTTGAAAATTTTCCATCTAAACCCAATAACAACGGGAATAACAATAAGATTAAATAAAAGAAATTATTTTTTAGTATTTTACTTTTAACTTTAATTCCATTAAATGAAATTAATGCTACAATTCCAAAAACTAAAGTTAAGTCTGTCACATTTGACCCAAGAAGAGATCCAAGACCTAATTCTGGGAGGTTGTTTAGTGAAGAGATTATGGAAATTGTTGCTTCAGGTAAACAAGAAACTATAGCTATAATAAAAAAACTTACAATAAATTCAGGAAATTTTAAAGATTTAGCTATCTTTGAAGAATATTTTATAGAATAACCTGCAGATTGTATTGAAATCGCCAAGAATATTACAAATAAAATAAAATTTATGACAATCATTTTCTCCTTTAATCAATAAAAGAAAATAGAATTTATAAACTTTTTATCTAATTTTATAAATTTTTTTATCTATATTCTCTCCAAGTATAACTACATTTGACACATTTGAAAAACTTTGTTTCAGCTTCATCTCCTGCTCTTGTTTGAACTGTCCAAAAGTAAGCTTTATCATTTCCGCATTTCTTACATTTTGCGTTGATTATTGGAAAAGCTTCAACATCTTTCTTTATTACTTCAACTTTTGCTTTTTTTTCATTAATTTTTTCAGAACAAGTTAATTTTATTTTTTCTTTAGAATGATAACTACATCTAGGACAACCAAATCCTTCTTTTTTTTCAACCAATATTGCTCCACACTTAGGACAAAATTCCATCTTAATTTTTATTCTTTTTAATCATTTATCTTAATTTACAGTCTTTAAAAAACTTTCTTTATTTAACTTTGTTTGCATAATCCTCTTTCTGAAACTGGTTTACTGCTTTCAAAGAAGATAAGTTTGAACCATCCAATTTCAGGTGCAACTCTCAAAACTGCTTTCCCTAATAGTTGTTCTTCATTAATTGATTCTTCATCAATGTTCCATAGATTATTATTTGGCTTTAAAATCTCGTTGTTATTATCCCCCATAGTTGTAAATATCTTCTTTCCATCTTCTTTTTTTATTTGAATTATTCTGTGAACAATTGGGGTAGATTTTGTTCCTGCATCAAAAGCAATAATATCTCCCACTTTTAATTTGTCAGGATTAGGTTTTATCATAAAGATTATATCCCCTTTACTAAATCCTCTTTTTAATGGAAACCTTTCAAATTCTTCTTTTGTGATATTATATTTTAGATACTTTTCTTCTTCTTGAGTATTAAACCAGCCTTGAAATGTTGAGAAAAAATTTCCTTGGTGATACATACTACAAGTTTCAACTATAGCTAAGGGTAAATTTGTACCTGTTATCAATCTTAATGAAGGAAAGATAATATATTGAACAAGAATAAATAAAAAAATTAAAGAAAATATCCAACCCTTCAAACTATCATCTTGCCATAATAAATACCAAAATTTATGAAATCCTTTTTTTATTTTAGTTTTAAATTTACTCTCATCCTCTTTTTTGATTCCTTTCATTTTACTAACTTGTAAACTAAGTTTTTAATGCTTTTCATCTATTTGTTTATCTTTGTTTTATCTTTTTTAATTATGCCTATCTATTTATATATTTTAAATCATAAAAAGATTTAAATAGTATATACTGTATGTGTATACATAAAAGCATAACATACAAGGAGATACAAAATGACAGATATTTTTGATAATACTATTTTATGTAAGAAATGTGGAACAAAAATGCAGAAGACAACTTTTGTAAAAGACAATTTTTCATTTAGAGCTTTAATTTGTCCTCATTGTAATGAAAAAATAATTCACCCTCTTGACGAACAAGAATATCAAAAATATTTAGATTTAAAAAATAAAGAATTTAAAGTTAAAATGAGACAGGTGGGAAATAGTTATGCTGTTTCAATTCCTAAAGAGATTGTTTCCTTTATGAATGATTTTGCAGAGGAAGAAAATATGATGGATAAAATGGTAAAATTATGCATTCAGGATTTAGGAAAATTAAGCTTAAATTTTGAAGCTTTTAATCATGACAATAAAAACACTAGAATCATAAAACAAAGAGAATACAAAGTTATAAAAAACGATAAACCTATTATTCACATTAAGGAATTTTCAGATTCTGCTAATCCAAAAAATAATAAAAGATATATATTTAAGAAAAGATTAGAGGACAAAGATAATGACAGATAAGACTATTCAATTAAAAGTGGTAGAAGCAATGCAGGATGATGTTTACAAAGGAATTGCTAGGATTGATGCTGAAATTATGAGAAAGTTAGGCATAAAAAAAGGGGATATCATCTTAATAAAAGGAGGAAGAGAGACTATTGCTATAGTTGATAGAGCTTATCCTGCTGATGTTGGAGAAAGAATAATAAGAATAGATGGAATTTTAAGAAAAAATTCTAAGAGTGGGATAGGAGATTTAGTTAATATTTCAAAAGTTGAAATTAAAGAAGCTAAAAAGATTGTTATTGCTCCTGCTCAAAAAGATGTTTTAATTCAAGGTGATCCTGAAAGTTTAAAGAAAGGGCTTTTAGGAAGAGCTGTCCTTAAAGGAGATATAGTTGTTTTAGGAGGGGTTCAAAGAAGAAGAGATGTTATGTCTGAGTTTGGGGATTTAAGTGATATTTTTGGAGATTTAAATTCCTTATTTGGAAGTATGGGGGGAGGATTTGAAGGCTTGGGAAATTTAGGAGGAGGTTTAACTCAACTCAAATTTTTGATTGTCTCAACGACCCCTAATCAACCAGTATTAATCTCTGAAAGTACAGAAGTCTCTTTGAATTCTAAAGCTGTTGATATTAGTGATGAAAAAATCCCTGAAATTACTTATGAAGATATTGGGGGGTTAAATGAGGAAATTAAGAAGATTAGAGAGTTAGTTGAAATTCCTATGAAACATCCTGAAATTTTTGAAAGATTAGGTATAGACCCTCCTAAGGGAATATTATTACATGGGCCTCCTGGAACAGGTAAAACCTTATTAGCCAAAGCTGTTGCAAATGAATCTGATGCTAACTTTATTTTATTAAATGGACCAGAAATAATGTCTAAGTTTTATGGTGAAAGTGAAAAGAAAATAAGGGATATATTTGAAGAAGCTGAAAAAACTGCTCCTGCAATTATTTTTATAGATGAAATTGATGCTATAGCTCCAAAAAGAGAAGATGTCCAAGGAGAAGTTGAAAGAAGAGTTGTAAGTCAGCTTTTAACAATGATGGATGGTTTGAAATCAAGAGGTAAGGTTGTTGTAATAGGAGCAACAAACAGGATTAATGCACTTGATGAAGCTTTAAGAAGACCAGGAAGATTTGATAGAGAACTTGAAATAAGTGTCCCAAGTAAAGAAGGAAGATTACAAATTTTAAAAATACATACTAGAAATATGCCTTTTGATAAAACAGTAATATTAGATGATATTGCTTCTTTAACTCATGGATTTGTCGGAGCTGATTTACAAGCTTTAACAAAAGAAACTGCAATGGTTGTTTTAAGAAGATTATTACCTCAAATGAATTTAGATAAAGAAGAAAAAATTCCTCAAGAAATTCTTGAACAACTTATAATCAAACAGGATGATTTTTATGATGCATTAAAAGTTGTGAGACCTAGCGCTATGAGAGAGGTTTTAGTTGAGACTCCTACAATTGGTTGGGATTCTATAGGTGGATTAGAAAAAACAAAACAAGAACTAAAGGAAGTTGTTGAATGGCCTATTAAACATGCTGAAAGTTTTAAAAGAATTGGAATAAAACCTTCTAAAGGAATTTTATTATATGGACCACCTGGAACAGGTAAAACCTTATTAGCCAAAGCTGTTGCAAAAGAATCTGAGGCTAATTTTATACAAGTTAAAGGTCCATCATTATTAAGTATGTGGGTGGGTAAATCTGAAGAAGGTATGAGAAAAGTATTTGAAAGAGCTAGACAAGTGGCTCCATGTATTGTTTTCTTTGATGAAATTGATGCTTTAGCAAGTAAAAGAGGAATGGAACAAGGAACAAAAGTTACAGAACGCGTTTTAAATCAAATGCTTGCAGAGATGGACGGATTAGAAGATTTGAAAGAAGTAATTGTTATAGGTGCAACAAATCGTCCAGATATGCTTGATACAGCATTATTAAGGCCAGGGAGATTTGATAAAATATTATTAGTTAATGCTCCTGAAGAAAAAGAAAGATTATCTATCCTAAAAATTCATACAAAGAACATGCCTATTGGAGAAAATGAAAAAGGATATACTGAAAATGAAAAAGAATCTTTATTAACTGAATTATCAAAAAAAACAGAAGGATACACTGGGGCTGATTTAGAAGCTTTTGTTAGGGAGGCAGCTTATTTTGCATTAAGAGAAGATATTAATTCAAAAATTGTTACCAAAAAGAATTTTGAACAAGCTTTAGACAAAGTTAAACCAAGTGTAACAAAATCTACAATAGAAGTTTATAAAAAAATAGAAGATACTTATTTAAAGTCAGCTAAAGCAGCATTACCAACAGAAGGAAGTTATTTAGGGTAAATTTTTATTTAATAAATTTAAGGTCTATTTCTTTTATTCAGTGGTTATTAATGTTTTTCTTTCATTTTCTTCAGTGTAAATAAGTATACTATTTTCTGATTGACTTACCTTACTATGAGATTGTTCTACTAATTCAGGGTAATTATACAAATTTCCATTTTTTTCAAGTTGTTTTAATGAAAATAAAGATTTTATTCCAAACTTTTTGACAAGCCATCTTGAACAAAATGGAAGTGTTTTATATTCTTGAATTATATAATTTAGAATTTCTCTTGCATCATTACTTCTTATATTTTTATCCTCTTGTAAAATATAGATTTCAGAAGGTTTTCCTTCGTAAATTTTTCCTTTTCCATCTGTAGCAAATGGTTCTATAGCATATAACCCCTCATTTAACTGTTCTTTGCTGTTATTTTTTATGTTCCATATAGTTAATCCTGAATGTAATTCATATTGTTTCATTTCATGACCTGTGAGATTTATTATAGGGGAATAACCAAAAGAATTGATTGTTTCTTGGATAGTATTTCCTATTTCTCCTAAATTTTTATTTTCAACTGTTTTTTTCAAAGCATTTTTCAAAGCTTCTTCACTTGCTTTTATCAGCTTTTTATTTTCTTCAGTATTTTCTAAGTCTATAGAAAATGCGGAGTCTGCTGTAAATCCTTCAATATGAACTCCAAAATCTACTTTTAATAAACCATAAGCTTTTGTTTCATCATTATAACTTGGGGTATAATGTGCTGCTATTTCATTTATTGAAAGGTTTGTTGGAAATGCTACTTTTCCTCCAAGTTCAATTATTTTATTTTCAATCTTTTCTGCTATATCTAAAAGAAGCATGTCTTTTTTTATAAATGATTTTGCATATTCTTTTACTTCTTTCTCAATTTTTCCTGCTTTGACAATTTTTTCAATTTCATGTTTGTTCATTTTCTTTTATATCTTCTTTAGTTTTTTCTTTAAACTTTAATCTTCTAGCTTTTGGAACAAAGTTAGTTATCCTATTTTCAGAAGCTTTTCCTGTACCTAAAAAATCCTCTTTAAATTTCATTATAAAAAATCCTCTTTCTTTTATATTATCTTGTATTTCATAACCATACATCCATTGCTCTGCTTGTTTTTCATTCATTTCAAAAATGTTTTTTGTTACTTTATCTTTAATAAATTCTGTTCCTTCAATGCTTAATCTTATTCCATCCTCTTGTTCTTTTGCAAAATACATTCCGATACCTTCTATTCTTGAATATTCTCCTATTTCTTGTATCTCTTCTTCAGAGATTTCTCCTGAAAATAAGATAATTCTTTCTTTTCCAAGTTTTCCTATCTTCACATTTTTATCAAAATTGTCTATTCCAAATTGTTCATTAAGTTTTTTTAAGAATTTTTCTCTTTCAAATTTATTAAAAAATTTTATTGGTATCATTTATTTTTAAGTTTTTTTAATTTTGATTTAATCCTTGTTAAATTATCTTTGATTATAAGAGGAAAAACGATATCCCCTAAACAGCATGGAACTACAACAGAAAAAATTGTTATTAAAATTATAAAAAATAAATTAGATAAATTCCAATTTGAAGAATATGCAAAAATATAGAATAATGATGCAAAAACAGAGATAAATACATGTACAAAATGAGGAAATTTTGTTTTCTTAAAAATTATTCCTACAATACTCCCTAATAAAACTACAGGATACATTAAAAGAGGGATTTCTATTTCTGGAAGGTGAAAAGAGATTGAAACTCCTAATAAAGAGACTCCTAAATAAGGAAAGATTATATCCGATAAAGACCCAACAACCAAAGAGATTAATCCTCCTGCTAAGATAGAAGATATGATTTTCTTTTTATAATTATAAAACATAGCTGTTGAGACCATTGTAGAAAAGAATAAATGTAAAGGATGAAAAATATAAAAAATTGGTATAACTGAATTAAATAAATTCAATTTCATAAATGATATAGAAATAATAATCCCTATAAATGTTGCAAGAGAAGTAAAAGGGATATGTTCTTTAAGTTCATGTATTATTTGTTTAAATGTTGTTTTCATTTTATTTTTCTTAATTTAGCTATAAAAAATCCTTCTGTATTTGAAAGATGAGGATAAACCCTTTTTGTCAATCTTACTTTTTCATCATATTCTTTATCTTTCCATTTAGTTATCCCTTCTTGAGTTTTTATAGGCAAATTTATTTGTTCTACTTCCACATTAAAGTTCTTTAATGCAAAATCAATTATTTCTTCATCTTCTTCAGGAGAATGAGTACATGTGCTATAAACTAAAATTCCATTTACTTTAAGACATTCTATAGCTGAGGCTATAAGAGATTTTTGCAATTTTGAAAGAAATTCAACTGTTTTTATATTCCACATTTCTAATGTTCTTGGAGTACTTCTTATTGTACCTTCCCCTGAGCAAGGAGCATCAAGAAGTATTTTGTCAAAAAGAAAATTATTTTTATTAAATTTTTTAGATAAAGCAACACCATCTCTCCTTGTTAAAATGCAATTCATAACCCCGCATCTTTCAAGATTTCCAGCAAGTATTTTCATTCTTCCAAAGCTTACTTCATTTGCAATTAGCAATCCTTCGTTATTCATCATAGAAGCTATTTGAGTTGTTTTACTTCCTGGAGAAGCACACACATCTAATACTTTATCTTGTTCATTAGGTTTTAGCACTAAACTTGGCATCATACTGGCTATTTCTTGAACATAATAATATCCAAGAAGATGCTCTATCGCTCTTCCTATCTCACCTGGATTTAACTCATTTTTAATGATCATAACCTCTTTATATTCTTTAAATGGTTGTTCTATACTCCACCCTTTTTTTTCAAGTCTTTCTTTAAGATTTTCAGGAGAAATCTTTAAGGTATTACACCTTATAGAATTTAAAATAGGGACTTTTAACTTATTCATATAATCTTCAAAATCTTCTTTTAATAATTCTTTCATTCTTTCTAAAAACAAAGGTTTTGGTTCATAATTTTTAATTGTCATGAAATAAGAAATAAAAAACGCTTTTTATATCTTTTACTACTAGTATTTACCATTTTTATTTTTTAACTAATTTAAAAACCATTTTTTGTTAAAGATAGGTTTTATAGCTGGTTTTCTTATGAAAATAAGAGTGAAAAAAGAGGGAATATACATTTTTAGTATAGTTTTAATATTTTTATTATTTGTTAAATTGCCCATAGTTTCTGCAGAAACCTATTTTAACTTTGATAAAGTTAAGGATAATATAAAACTATTTTTTTCTTTTGGGGATAACAAAGTTCAACTTGCTTTGGAGATAAGAGAAAAAGAAGTTCTTTCAGTTATAGAATATCTTCAAAAAGGAAATCTTAATGATGCTATAAAAAATTTTGATAATGCTGAAAAAAAATTAAATGTTATTCAAAATGGAATTAACTTAAAAAATGCGGATAAAATTAAAGAAAGTAGTAAAAGATATAAAAGAAAAATTAGATAATCTAACTTTTTCAGAAGAAGTTAAAAAATATAAAAATGAAGAAGAAAAAATACAACTAACTGCTGAATTAATATTAAAGACTTATAATTATTGTAAAGCTTTAGCAGAGGAAAATTATGCTTCTATGCTAAAGGAGGAGATATGTAATCCTAAAACTTCACAAAAGGGATTACAAAAAGAACTGAGTGAATTAAAAACAATTTAAGAACAATCCTTTAATAAATACATGCTTGAGATAAGAAGTTGTATTGATGACCCTGGAACATGTAATTGTGATGATATTTTAAATTTAACTCAAAAGTCTAAATGTGAAAAAATGATTTCTTTAGCAATAAAATGTGGATATCAAGATAATAAAACTTCATGTGATGAATTAGAGTCTATGAAGCCTTCTGAAGGAGATGGTTATGCTGAAAGTTTTATTCCACCATTTTTGATGAATTTATTTAATCAAAAAAAAGATAATTTTATTGATTATAACATTTCTAAATCTGATGTTCCTCCTGAATGTTACAATGAAAATGAGATGATTAAAAAAGAATGTGCTCAATATAGATATTTAAAAGAATTAAATGGGGAGTGTTTTGATAAAGAAGGATTAATCAATTATCTTACAGAAAATGAAATTAACAACACTATCATAAAATTTGAAAATTCTTCTGAACAATTTCAAATTGATTTTAATGGAAAAGAAGGTCAAAATTTAGGTAATGACTTAAAAAATGAGATTAATAAAATTGAGGATAGTCTTGTTGAGAGAACTTTTGCTAATGGGACTTATGAAACCAAAGAAACTAAAGAAGAGATTAAAATAATAGTTGTTGAAGGAGGAAATAATTCTGGAGATGATGGATTAAAACCAGAAATTAAAACTGAAATTGCTTCTGGAGGATATAATCAAGAAGAACCATTAACTAAACAGGACTTATCCGAATTACATTATGACCCTTCTAAGGAAGAAATAATAAAAAATGAAGTAGAAATAAAAGAAGGAAATGATTAATTTTTACTGATAATCTTTCATATATTTTTTATAACCTATTCCTAAATTAGAATAAAGATAATTTCTAAATGATTTAAAAACTTTGTAAATTCCTGTTTTTTTGAAATTTCCCCTAAAGTTTTCATAGAATTTCATATAATCAATTTGTTTTTTAGTTGGCTTTTTTACTTTTACTTCTTTTACATCATCTTCTAAAGTTTCTATCATGTATATTAAACAGTATTTTAGTTTATATTTTTTATTATATTTTATAAGATTTATTCTTTTCTCATTCTTTAAAAATCACTTAATGTTTTTTGTTTCTTTTTTTCTATCATTTCATAAACATTTACATTAAAAACTTGCATTATATTTTCTACAGCAGGGAGTATCTGATGTTTTAAATAATAATCGGTTTCATATTTTCCTTCCTCATCAGGGAGTTTTACTTTATCTCTTATCAAACTTTTTTTGCCTTGATTTTCAGCTATATAATACTGGACTAAAGAATCTTGAGATAAAGGCATTTTTCTTTCAATCATCTTTTTTGCTGCTATAACATGAGGGGTTATTGATTTATATTCTTCTAAAGATTTTTTTATTTGCGTTTTTATAATCAAATCTTTTAATTCTACTTTTCTTAGTTTTAGTCTTTCTATCATCTCTTTAAGATAAATCAAAGCATTTTTTTCATTTCCATCTTTTAGTATCATTCTTAAAATTTCATTTTGGGTTTCTCTTGCTAATCTACACCAATCTCTTCTAACTGTTTCAAAACCTCTTATTTTTAATTTATCTTGGTAATTAATTAGGGCATATTTTTTCTTGGCTCCAAATTCACCTGTTCTTTTTGTTACCCATATACCCCTTTTGTAAAAATCTTCTAAATCTAATTCCATAATTCCAGGCAAATCAGCATTAATCTTTTTCAAAAATTGTTTAGCTTGGTCTCTTGTTTTATTATTTAACATCAAACATATAGAATCTGTATTATGTACTAAAACGTAATTTGCAAAAAAAGTGTGATTATCTGCAACTTCCAAGTCGTATACATATTTTGGGGTGTTTATTATCCCTATTTTTTTAACTGATTGTAAATCAAATTCAAAATTTTTTATTTTTCTTTTTTGAGAGAATTTAGTTTCAAAAATTGCCTTCTTGTTTTTTCTTTCTAAAATAAATCCTATTTTTTTACTAAAAATTTCTTTATCTTTAATTATAATTGCTTTAGAGCGGCTATTATTTGAATAAAATTTATATTTGTTAAAAGAATTTTCTTCAAAAGTTGAGTGCGATACCCCTATTCTGTACAGTAAATTTCTAACTTCTTTTATGTAATCTGAATTAATTGAATTATATTTAATTATTGGAGTATTGTTTCTAATCATTACGCTTCCATCTGCAGAGAATAACCCCCTCAAGAATGAGGCAATATTTTCTTCTTTGTCTTCAAATAAACTTGAAGGAATAATTTTTTTATTTTCTTTGTCCCTGCATTCTTTTGTGATTATGTTTATTAGATTTAATCCATTTATTGTTAAATCTCCTTTTCTTGATTTACTTGCCCAATAATTTTTTATATAACCTTTTTCTTTTAAAGGGATAATTAATTTTTTTATTATTTCTTCCTGATCTAACCCCAAAGAAATCCCCAGATAATAATCCTTATTAGCTTTTCTATAAGTTTTATTCCTCTTAAAACTACCATCCCCAATAAAGTACCCCATAAATTCGTATACTTCTTTAGGGTAATTAGTTGGTTTGTTAGGATTATAAGGAATTTTTTTAAGAGAAATAATAGTATTAGCTTTAATTTTTATTTCTTCTGGTCTTATTTCTATTATACGTTTTAAAGGATATTCTTTTTTATCTTTTGATCTATTAAATTGTAGAGATTGATAGCCCATTAAAGAATGATCTTCAGTAACATCAATAGACCAATTATTTGTAAAATAGATCCTATACATTTTTTTGTTACACTCATGTCTCATTATATATTTTAAATTATCAAAAGTAGAATTTCCTTTTCTGTCTAAAGTCAAAACTTTTAAATTTTTCTTGAAGTTATATTCTTTTCCTAAGCTTTTTTCATCTACCTTCTCAAATAAATCTTCAATATTCTTTTCTAAAACCTTTTTTCCTACCTTGATTAAAACTTTTGTTTTACCATCTACACTATCGCTGTATAAGGTTTTATATCCTTCAGAATCAATTTTATTAATTATCTCTTTTATTTTATCTCTACTTATAGATGTAACACAGGCAGAAGCTTCAGCACAATAATATCTTGCTCCAAAAAATCCTTGATAACCATAAGAAGCATTTGCTAATAATTTAAATGCATTACTTCTTGCTTTTTTAATAGAATCAAATTCTTGAGCTAATTCTTTTTTGTATTGTTTTCTTTTTTGTATAATCTCTTGAAGCATTTGAGGAAAAAATCCAGGAATTTTAGAAAAATAAAACCTCTTCTCATTAACATCAACTTCACATGCATCTTTTTCTTTCTTTTCAAGTATAGAAGATTTAGAAAGATTATATGTAACAATTATACTTGGATAATAGCTAGTAAAATCAAACATAGCTAAATCTTCATACAAACCAGGAGAAGGTTGAAATACAAAAGCCCCTTCATACTTATCTCTGTTTCTTCTTTCAGCTATTTCATTATAAGTCGGCCTCTTTTCAGGGATCTCATTAAACTTGTTTAAATTATGAATAATATAATCTTCAACATTAGAAGACATCCCATTTCTTGAAACATTAAATATTGGCTCTTGCATTACCCTTGTAAATTCAAACATATCAGGCCACATCTTGTTAAATAATTTAAAAGTTAAAATTGAATCTTGTAAATTATATTGGAAATAATTTTCCCATTCGCTTTCATCTAATTTTGAAGAGTGTTTAAATTCAAACTGTTTTTTTGATTCACCTAAAAATTCATTTGAAACTTCATTTAATGATAATGTTTCTGATTGCATATATTGGGAATAAGCAGTTTCTATAAATCTTAATAAATCTATATGAACAATTCCATCAATTTTTCCAGTAAGCATGGCTCCTCTTGAAAAAGTAGGTTGACTGTTATCTAAACCTAAACTTAATCTTACTTTATTCTTTTCAGCTCTTGCTTTAAGATAAGGAAGATCAAAACAATCTGAAAAATATCCGACTAAGAAATCAGGAGATATTTTTTTTACATATTCTACAAATTTTTCTAAAAGTTCTGCTTCATCTTTGACTTTTTCAACAAATTCTAAATTACTCCCTTTTTTCCAACTAATAACTTTTTTAAAATTCTCTGAAACTAAAGAAATCATTAATATCTCTCCTTTCCCTATTTTAAATTCTTCTGTTTCTATATCAAATGCAAGGACTTTTGGATTAAATAAAGAATCTTTATTCTTTTTGATTGAATTAACTTTTATACATAGGTCTACATCAAGATTGGAATCTATTCCATTGAATTCTTGACTATTGTTTAATACTTCCCCCTCTATTTCATAAAAATTTAAAGGAATTAACTTTTTTTCAATTATATAATGAGTTATAAATCCAAGATCATAACCTCTTCTTTTTTCTATCTCAGTCATATCTAATTTGCTAGCAATCTCATGTAAATCTTTATAATTTGAAGAATAGATCTTTAATGCTTTTACCTCTTTTCCTAAAAAACTTTTATTACAAACTTCTACTTTTTCAACTTTAGATTTTCTACCTTTTACTTCAACTTTTATTTTTTCTATTTTTGAGATTAATCTTTTTATTTTATTTTCTTTTAAATTATCTTTTAAAATTACCCAAAAGTAAATGTCACAAGAGTCTATTAAACAGACTCTTTTACCTTTTTCATCCCTTCCTATTATTTTAGCATAATTTCTTCCATTAAAATCAAAATAATCATAATCTATTGGAATAAAATCAGTTTTCATATTATAACTACTACCCCTGGGTTTATATTTTTATTTTTTATGAATTCATAATTTTTTAGAAAAATTCTTTAATCAATTTCTAAACTTTATAAATCTAGGATATAACACAATAAAATTTAAATATCTTCTTCTGCTTTTTTATAGATGAGTAAATATTTATTAAACGAGGATAAGCTTATTGGACATGAATTAGTTATTAACAAAATAAGTTTATATAGGAAAAAATTATTTCTTAAAGATGTTTATTATAATGATCTAATAACATATTTAGAAAAAGTTAATGGGATTAAATCTGAAGATTCGTGTACTAATCTTTTATATACTCTTGACTTTTTAGTGAATAAAATTTTGATTAATAACTTTTCACTTAGAAATGGGGGGGGAATTATTGGAAGAGAATTTTTTGAAAAAAGAATAAAAACTCTTCAAACCAATTTTGTTCTTCAATATACTAAAAAAACAAAAGAAATTTTAGAAAAAAAAGAAAAGATTAAACTCTAAGATTTATCTTGTTTCTTGAGATTTTTTTAATAAAAAAGGTATAAATCATAAGATTTAAATACTACTTTATAGTAACAATATTATGCTAATTACAGAGGACTTTAATAATAATATGAACTCTCATTGCTTAGAAATGATTGTTATACCTACGGGTAGCTTGGATTCAGATAAGAAAAGGGTGTCTAAGGCAATGGATTATTATGCCTCAAAAGAACAAAAACCTCAATTAATTGTGGTTGGAAATTTACAAAAAGATGAATCTGGAAGGTTAATTGAGAATTCTCAGCAATATGCTATTTATAAAAGATTAAGGCAAGAATATGGTCTTAAACCAAGTAATCTTCGGGTAGAAGGATATTCAAATAACACTTTAGAAAATTTTATTTACCTTTCTCAAAAAATAAAAAATCGTAATGTTAATGATTTAAAAATTTCTACAAATTTTACCCATTATTTGAGATTTAAACTTTTTGAAAAACAAGCTAAAAAAGAAGGATTACTTTCAAAGAAAATTAAATTAACTCCATTATATACTTCAGAATCTTTTCAAGAATTTATAAGAGGTATTTTTGCGTATGTTCAAGACTATCTAATTCTTAAAAAAACTGGTTCTTTAGAAAATGCTAAATTAAAAAAACAAAAAAAAGAGGTTATATAATATTATGAGAAAAAGAACATATGATTCAGAAGTTACAAGAATGGATAATTTAAGAAAAGGGAGTCTTGCAACAGGAAATAATTTAGCTTATACTAAAGCAATTTTAGAATTAGGAATTCCTGAAGATCAGATTGAATTTCCTGACTTGTTTGAAAGTGGACTTGCTGAATTAAAATATTTAAATAAAGAAGAAAGTAATTTAGAAAGAGAAGTATTAAGTTCTTTAGAAACTTTTAAAGACCATAAAAAAACTAAAGAAGAAAATTATAAAAGATTTTACTCTTGGGGTAAAGGAGTTTATCAAAGGAGAGATGTTAGAGCTATAGATGAAAAGAGAAGATTATTATCCGAATATTTTCCTTATAGATTTGGAAATGGGTCTAAAATTCCTGCTTCAGACTTATCTTCTTGTGCAGTAAAGAAAATTTTTGATTCAATTATAGAATTTACAAAGAAAAAATATAAACTTGATTAAATTTAATATTATTTATTTCCTTTAAATTTTTAACACTTTTACTAATAAAATCAATAACTATTTATATTTCTTTAAACTTTATCTATTATGGGATTAAACATAAGAGAAATTATTCCAAGAAAAGAATTGGATTTAGAAATTCTTAAAAATAAAGTAATATGCGTTGATGCATTTAATGCTATTTACCAATTTCTTTCAAGCATAAGACAATTAGATGGGACCCCTTTGATGGATGATAGCAAAGAGATAACAAGCCATCTTTCTGGGATTTTTTATAGAAATATGAGTCTTCTTGAATATGGAATTAAATTAGTTTATGTTTTTGACGGAATTCCTCCTGAACAAAAAGGCAGAACTTTAAATCAACGTGGGGAAAATAAAGACACAGCTAAAGAAAAATATGAAAGAGCAAAGCTTGAAGAAGATATTGAAGGTATGAGAAAATACAGTTCCCAATTTGTAAGTATTAATAAAAAGATTATAGATGAAAGTAAAGAATTGTTAGAAGCTATGGGAGTTGCAGTTGTTCAGGCTCCTGGAGAAGGAGAAGCTGAGGCTGCTTATCTTGCAAGAGTTAGAGAAAACATTTTTGCAAGTGCAAGTCAAGATTATGATAGTTTACTATTTGGTGCTCCAAGACTAATTAGAAATTTAACTTTAGCAAGAAAAAGAAAAACTATAAGTGGATGGATTGAAGTTAAACCTGAAATAATAGACTTAGAATTTGTTTTAAACTACTTAGAAATTAATCTTGATCAGTTAATATGTTTAGGAATTTTAGTAGGAACAGATTATAACCCAAAAGGACTTCCTGGAATTGGTCAGAAAAAAGCTTTGCAAATAGTAAAAAGATATAAACAACCAATTTTCATTTTTGATAGTGTTAAAGAACAAATTGAAAGTTTACCTAGAGAACTTTATTTTGATTGGAAAGAAATTTTTGAATTATTTCATAAACCTAATGTATTTAACTTTTCTATAGAATTTCCTAAGATAAATGAAGAAAAAATAAGAGAAATTCTTGTTTATAGACATAATTTTTCTGATGAAAGAGTTCAAAAACAACTTGAAAGATTAAGAGAGTTAAATGAGAAGAATAAGCAGAAAGCTTTAGATAAATGGTTTTAACTTAAGACTATTCTTCTTTTTTCTTTTTCTTAAAGAAAAATCTTATAATTACTAAGAAAGCTCCAATTACAAATAAAATATCTTTTTCATAAACAAATAAAGATAATCCCATTAGTAATATCCCCATTATCCATAAAGAATCAATCTTAAATTTACTTATTATGAAAGCTAAAATTGCTGCTCCTATAAGAAAGAATATCCAACCAGCACTGCTTTCTGAAATCCCTATGGTGTATAAAAAATTATAATTTGTTATTATTTGTGTTCTATTTATAGCATAAATCACTAATAAAGAAACTGCTAAAGCAACTATTCCGGAGATTGTTTGATTTTCTTTTTTAAAATATTTGTTAAGAGAGAAATAGGTTAATGCAAAGACGATTATAAATAAAGTGGTTAATATTACTAAAGAAGGTTCAATACTTGCCAATATTTCTGAAAGAGTTTCCGAAGAAGCAAAACTTATTGATAAGACAAACAAAAATAAACTTATAAAAATTAAATTATCTCTTTTTTTATTTAATATTAAATGGGTTTTACTCTTTTCTTTCATTTTATTATTAAATAAATCTTTTTTATAAATCTTTTATTTTAGAATATTAACATTAAATTATAATAAGATTTATAAACAATAAATTATTAATTTGATAATGAAGAAAGCAAAAAATAAGAGTGTGAAAAAATCTTCTAGTTCTAAATCTAAGGCTTCAAATAAAAAAGAAGTTAAAGATAATAAACCAAAATTAAAAACTTTTTTTGAAAATAATAAACCAATTGTTATTGGAACATTAATCTTCTTAGTTCTTCTTGCTATTCTTTTAACAGTTCAATTGAATTCAACAGGAAAGGTTATTACTGGAATGGCTGAAGGAACCCCCGTAGATTGGGCAAAAACTTTTGGTATAACTACTTCTCCCACTAGACTTAACAATGTCTTTCCAACATTCTTTAAATGGATTTTTGGTCAACCTTATACTATTGAAGGAGTTTCAGATGTAAGTGTTCTTATTTTAACAATTGCAGTTTGGTTATTAATATTTTTAACATTCTCAGATATTATTGCAACATTTAGTTCATTTCATAAATGGATATCTTGGACTATTGGTTTTTTAATTGCTGTAATCATTGCTCAATTTAATTGGCAAGTTAAATTTATTTTATTCTTATCAAAAGTATTTACTATGACTGCTGCAACAGCTCTTTTTATTGGTTTAGGTGCTGCATTCTTTGCATTTCTTGTTGTAAATTTGGGATTATGGAATTTACGTAAATGGATTTTACATAGAAAGTATTTAATGATTGCAAGTAAAGCAGATGTTGGATCTAAAACTGTTTCAGATGCAATTACTCATTTAGGAGAAGTTGAAACTGCTTTTTCAAAAGCAGGAAATGAAACTATAAAAAAAGGAGAAAAAAAAGGAATCTAAATGATTAATTTTTTTTTGTTTATGTTTTAAATTTAAATAAAGAATGATGAAAAAAAATTCAAAATTAAGAGTTAATAAAAAAATTTCTAAAAAAAGTTTTAAGAATAAACTTTTTGATAATAAATTTATTTTAATTGGTTTAATCTGCTTTTTATTTTTATTACTAATCCTTTTAACATCTACCCTTTTTAAGAATGTTACTGGAAATGTGGTTACAGAGTCTTCTACATTATCTTTTAATAATGCTAAAGGATTAAGTTTAGTGCCTGAAGATAATAGTCTAACTGAAATTCCAAATCCTGCTACTTCTAGTGAGATTATTCGTGCAAAATGGTCATATGAAGGAAAAAGTGATTCTTTATTTGGGATACTTTTAGGAGTAATATTTGGAAATCCTATTATAATCACTACTGCTGGAGCTTCTACAAATATTTATTCTGGTATGGTTGTTGTTATAGCTGTTTGGCTTCTTCTTTTTGTTACCTTTTCAGATATTATTTCAACATTTAGTACATTTAATAAAGGGGTATCTTGGATTACTGGCTTTTTAATAGCTATTATCGCTGCTCAAATGAATTTGCTTATTGGAGCAGTAAAATGGTCTGCTGGAGCTTTTGCAGTCTTAGGGAGTTTTGCAGTTTTTGTAGGATTAGGTGCAGCATTTTTAGCATTTATCGCAGTTAATTTAGGACTTTCAGGTTTAGCTAAATTTGTGGCTAAAAGAAGAATGATGAAGACAATTGCCTATGGTGAAGTAGGTAAAGGGATGATGAATGAAGGTGCTAAAACCTTAATACAACTAGCAACAACAACAGCTCAAGAAGGAAAAAAAGTTCAAGTAAAAGGAATTTAATTAGTTTGTTTAACTTGTTTATTAATTTCTAAAAACTTTTATAAATATTGAAGAACTAATTTATTCATGTCTTCATCTAAAAAGAAAAAGAGTAAAATAAACAAGAATAAAAGTGTGAAAAAATCTTCTAAAAATAAATCTAAAACTTCTAATAATCTAATAACACTTAAATCTAAAAATTTAACTTCAAAAAAATCTATTATTAATATTGGGAATACTTATAAAAAAAAAGCAAAAGAACTTCAAGATAAAAATAAAATAAAAAAAGAGTCGATTATACCAACTCCTAGTTCTTCGTATCCTCAATTAATTTCATCAAGAAAAAAATATAATTACCTTTCGGAAAGTCTTGAAAATAAATTTCTTATTCTTGGAATTGTTTCTTTTTTGTTTCTTTTTTTGATTTTAGTTATAAATCAGTGTGTTGATAATCCTTTAATACATACAGGTTATAGTTTTAAAACAGACTTTTCCCAGACTTTTTCTAATCTATATGAAGCAAATCAAGTGAATGCTAATCTAAATCAAGATGCAAATGGTTGGCAGAACCTTTTAGAAATAAAACCTCTTGCTCTTCTTTTTCAGGGAATATTTGGGCAGATGATTGTTTCTCCTGAATTAAATGAAGTAAGTTCTTTTATAGTTACAATTGCTATCTGGCTTTTATTCTTTTTGACTGTTTCTGATATTATTGCTACTTTCAGTTCGTTTTCAAGACAACTTTCTTATGGTTTGAGTTTTTTAATGACTGTTATAGTTGCTAATTTTGGAGTTGTTTTTAAAGTTCTATCTTTTATTGTGGTTTTATTCAGTTTACTTTTTGAAACAAGTGTTATTGTTGGATTGTTTGGGGCATTTTTAGCATTCCTTGCAGTAAATCTGGGTATACATAAATTAGGAGTATGGGCTCTTAAAAGAAAAGCTATGATTCATATTGCTAAAGCTAAGATTGGGGGAGAAAGCTTAAAAGAATCAATTGAAGCAATAGACAAAGCAGGAAAAGCTATAAGAAATATAGGAGAAAAAGCTCAAGAAGAATCAAAAAACAAATAATTTTATAAATTTCTTCTTCATCCTTCTAGAATGAAAAAAAATAATTTTAGCTTAATAAAATCTTCTTTTTTATTCTTAATTTTTCTTTCTTTCTTTATTTCTATTCCCTCTGTTTATTCTTTTATTGTTTTTGGAGGAGCTTCTTTAACAAATCCCTCTGAACTGTTAAATAATAATTTAGAAAATCCAATTGATAAAATTCATGAAGTTCAACAAACTAGTTCAGAGCAATTAGATAATTTAATGCAAAAATGGCAAGATTTAATTTTAAAAAATGAATTTTTAAAGGAATTAGACAATGCATTTAAGAAGATTAATTTATTCTTTTTTATACTAACAGGTCAAGATTATTCTTTTTCTTTAAATTTTTTCTTGGCTGGTTTTTTTTGGCTTTTTCTTTTATTAGCATTTTATTATATTATAAGAAGTTATTCTACTTTTAGCGAATTTGCTTCTGCTTTTATTTCTTTTTCTCTTACACTTGTAAATGCTCATTTAGGATTATTTAAGTTAATGTCTAATACTTTAATTAATCTAACCTTTAGTTTAGATTACCAACCATTAAGACTTGGAATAATCTTTCTTGTGATAATCATTTCTATTATAATCATTGTTTATCTTATAAAAAATTATAAATCTATAAAAGAAGATAGAGCAAAAGATAAAGAAAAACAAAATAGAGAGATAATTAATCAAGAAGCAGAATCTATTACTAAACAATATGAAGAATTATCTAAAGAAATTAAAAAACCATAATTATTAAAATTATTCTATGAAAAATCTTATAAAAAATAAAAGAAAAGAGGATAAAGAAAAGAAACTTAGATCTTTTGATTTGTTAGGAACAACTGCTTTAGTAAGATTTCCAGATAATTTTACTACGAAAGAAAAAAAGAAATTTGCTTTTGATTTGATGAAAAAACAGAAATCTATAAAGACAGTTCTTGAAAAATCAGGGGAGATTAAAGGTAGATTAAGAAAATTATCTACAAATTTTATTGCAGGAGAGGATACTAAAGAGATTATTTATAAAGAAAATGGATGCATCTTTAAGTTTAATATAGACAACACTTATTTTTCTTCAAGACTTAGTAATGAAAGAAAAGAAATTGCATCTTTGATAAAACCAAATGAGTCTGTTCTTGTTATGTTTTCAGGAGTTTCTCCATTCCCAATTGTGATAGCTAAAAATTCTAAAGCTAAGAATGTTTATTCTAATGAACTTAATACACAGGCTAATAAATATGGTTTATTAAACATAAAACTTAACAAAGTTGACAATAAGGTGATTTTGATTCCAGGTGATATAAATAAAGTTACTCAAAAAATAATTAAAGAAATTCAAATAAATAAAGAAAAAATTCCAAAAAAATTTGACGTAATTGTTATGCCTAGACCTCAACTTAAAGATACTTTCTTAAATTCAGCATTTATACTTTCTAAAAAAGGAACAATAATTTATTATTATGATTTCTGTAAAGAAGTAGAAAAAGACAAGATAGTAGAAAAAATAAAAAAAGAAGCAAAAAACTCTGGTGTAAAAATAAAAATTTTAAATATAAAAAATGCAGGAGAAATCGCTCCATATAAAATAAGAATAAGAGTAGACTTTATAATAACCTAATTTCATTTTTTTAATAATTTAATTTATTACAATTAATCTTTATTTAAAACATTTTTACATAAATCTTTATATATAATAAAAATTTTTGAGTCTTTATAACTAATTAATTAATCTTATAAATAAAATGGGAGAAAAAACCAAAGTAATAAGACGCAAATTGAAAAGAACTCGTAAAGCTATTACTCTTGCAAGTGTTTTAACTGCCTCTCTTTTAACAAATAATAGTTGTGCTACTTTCTTAAAAAATACTTTAAACTCTTTTGAAGAGGGAAGAGATGCTCTTGCTTTTATAAAAAATGTTTACTTAAAAAATAATGAATCTTTTACAAAATTAATTCTACCTAAAGATTTTGATGAAAAGGTTAAAGAAGGAAAAGTAAAAGAATTGCTTCTTCTTGTTCATGGTTTTGGTTCAAGTTATGAAAAGTTTGGGAAAGAAGATGATGAAGATTCTCCTTTAAATATAGCAAATAAAATATTTGATGGAAATGTTATCTTAGCAGATTATCCCTCCAACAAAAAAGTTCCTGAAATAGCTTATAACTTGCTTTCACAACTTGAAAAGATTTCTTTAAATTCTGAAAATAAACTTCCTAAATTGCATGTTCTTGCACATAGTATGGGGGGAGATGTTATTAGATATATGGTTAGAGCTAAACCTGAATATTTTAGTGTTGTAGACTTAGTTGCCTCTCCTTTATCTGGAGTAGATTTTGGGAAATTTAACAGTTCTGTTTTAAAAGCATATCCTGAAATTTTAGAATTGGAAAGAAAAGAAATTGCAGATAATATCGAAGATTTATTTAAGGGAAGTGAAATGTTTAAAGAATTAAATACTGCTACAAAACCTTTAGATGTTACTTATAATTTTTATGTTTTTATAAGTAAAAAAAATAACCCTATTGTTCCTGGAAAAGATGATGGTTTAATTCCTGTTTATTCTGCTTACCCTTATGAAGATATAATAAATAAAAATTTTGAAGATGTAAAAATTGGAAATGTTTTATGTTTTGAAGGGGATATCACTCATTCTTCTTCTTTATACAATCCTTCAATATTTGGGAGTATATTATACTTTTCAAAAAAATTAGATAAAACTCAAGATATAAAAAATAGTCTTCCAAGAATAGAAGAAATCCCTACAATAAAAATTTTAAAAGCTCCTTTAAAAGAATTAGAATATAGAAAAATTAATTTAATAAAATTTTAAACTAATCTTTAAACTTCTCTTATTTTAAAATACAATTAATCATCTCTTTTTATTCTTATTTTTTTGTATATAATTCTTTATAAATCCTTATTCCATTTTTTATAAATGATAAAAAAGTTTTTGACTTCAGAGTCGGTTACAGAAGGTCATCCGGATAAGATTTGTGATCAAATTTCAGATTCTATTCTAGATGCATATCTTTCAAAGGATAAAGATTCAAAAGTCGCTGTTGAAACTCTTGTGACTACAGGAAGTGTTCATATTGCTGGTGAAATTACTTCTAAATCTTCTTGTGATGTTCAAAAAATTGTTAGAGACACATTAAGAAGAATTGGGTATACAAACCCTAAATTTGGTATTGATGCTGATGATGCAGGTATCTGGGTATCAATACATAAACAAAGCCCAGATATAGCTTTAGGTGTAAATTCTAATAAAAAAGAACAGGGTGCAGGTGATCAAGGATTAATGTATGGTTTTGCCTGTAATGAAACAAAAGAGCTTATGCCTTTACCAATTATGGTAGCTCATAAACTAACTCAACGTATGGCTGAAGTTAGAAAAAAGAATATTATCTCTTGTCTAGGGCCAGATGGTAAAAGTCAAGTAACAGTAGAATATCAAAATGACAAGCCCATAAGAATTGAAAGTTTAGTTATAGCTCAACAACACACAGAAGAAATAAGTGAAGAAGAATTAAAGAAACAAATATTTGAAAATGTAATTAATTTTGTTTGTAAAGAATTAATTGATGAAAAAACTAAAATTTTTATAAACTCTACTGGAAAATTTATTATTGGTGGTCCTGAAGGAGATACTGGCGTGACTGGTAGAAAAATAATTGTTGATACTTACGGAGGTGTTGGAAGACATGGAGGAGGATGTTTTTCAGGAAAAGATCCTAGTAAAGTAGATAGAAGTGGGGCTTATGCTGCAAGATATATTGCTAAAAATCTTGTTGCATCCGGATTAGTAGACAAATGTGAAATACAAATAAGTTATTCTATTGGGATAGCTTCTCCTGTAGGTTTAAATATAGACTGCTTTAACACAAATAAAATCCCTGAAGAACAGATTCTTTTTTTGATAAAAAAATTATTCCCATTAAAACCTAAAGAAATAATTGACCATTTAAAATTGAAAAGGCCTATCTACAAGAAAACCTCTGCTTATGGACATTTTGGAAGAGAATTATCAGAATTTACTTGGGAAAAGTTAGATATGATTGAAAAAATAAGAAAAGAATTAAAAAAATCTAAGATTAAATTTTAAGATATTCAATCTCTTCTTCTGAAAGCTTTAATTCTTTTTGAATATTTGGATTTGAATTGATTATGGGTTTTATTTCTAAAAATTCAGACATAATTCTTTTTTTACTTATATGGGTTTTTTCAGCATATTTTTCAGAGATTGTTTTTTTGTATAAGGTTCTTTGGTTGTTCATCCATATCTGAAGAATCCTTGTTGGTTTTTTATAACTTGTAAAGTCTTGCCTTGAATTTTTTTTGCATGAAGCTATCCCATAACTTAATAAAATATTTTCATAAATTAAAAATCTCCAATATTGTTGTTTGTAAATTCTCCCTCTAAAAACATCACTCTTACTTAATAAGTCATAAGCTCTTTCTAGCTCTTTCTTTTGATATTCTAAGGGGATGTTTTGTTCTACCCATAACATTATGTCATCTAAAGACATATTAATTGAGTCATACAACGAAAGTAAATCAACATTTGGTTTTTCTTTGAATATCCTTCTTAATGCATTAAAAACATCTGTTTCTTTATTCCTTTCATCAAAGATTATGGGCATATAGTCTTTTAAATTAGAAATTGTTTGTAAATCATTTATTGCTGCTCTTATATCTCCTCTTGCTTTAATTGATATCTCTGTAAGAATTTCTTCATCTATATCAAATTTTTCTTTTTCACATATACTTCTTAGTATAGATTTTATAATTTTGTAGTCTACTTCTTTAAGTTGAATTAATTCACATTTCTTCCTTAATGAATTAAACTTTTTATTCCAAACATCATTTGCAGTAATAATTATTGGATAATTGGTTTCTTCTATAAGGTTTATTAATTCAGACAAACCTCCTTCATCTTCTGAAGATATTCCATCTGCTTCATCTATTAATATAACCTTATCTTTTTTTATTAGGGATTTTTGTTCTATTGCAGGTTTTAAAATTTCTTTTAATTTTTCTTTATTTCTAAAATCTGAAGCATTCAATTCAAATATTTCTGAATTTGTTTCATTTGCTAGAACATAAGCAATTGTTGTTTTTCCTATTCCAGGAGGTCCATATAACAGAACTGCTTTTTTTTTCTTTCCAAAACTTTCAATAAAAGTTTTTATTTTTTTTATTATTTCTTCTTGTCCCTTAACTTCTAAAAAACTTTTTGGTCTATATTTTTCGGTTAATGTCATTTTTCTTCTTTATTATAAAAATTTTCATTTAATTCTCCAATTATATTATGGGTTATCATTTTTATTCCTTTATAATTTTTACAATCATAATTATTTGGGTAATGATTTTCATAATCTCTAGAACAATTTTCACATCTACCTAAAAATCTGTTTAAACATGTTTCTTCTAACATTCTCTTTTTTTTCCTTCTTTTAATCTTTGCCTAAACCAGCAAGAACAAAACTTGCTAATAATGCTTGTAGTTGTATAAATGGATCACTCCCTTCGACTATCCTAAATTCTGATTCTCCTGTCTTTTCCGTTAATTTTACTTTTATGGGGGGTTCTACAGGCAAGTTCCAAATTTCTTTTTGTATTGCTTTAATCACATCTTGCCCTGAAATGCTTTCTTTTAACATAATATCTAAAAGCTTGTCTCTTGCATTTTGAAAATCTCCTGCAATTGCATAATCTAAGACTACTCTTATATCTCTTGGTTTTGTATTTGAAATCATAGTTAAAATTAGATCAGAACTGACAATAGGAGAGATTGAAGCTGTTGATTGTAATATGTTTATACATCTTCTACAATCACCTTCACATCCTTCATATAAAATATCAATTGCTTCCTCTTTAACAGTGAGATTCTCTTTTTCTGCTATCCTTTTTATTACTTTGTCTATATCTTTTTTTTCTAAAAGTTTAAATTTAAAAATTGCACATCTTGATTGAATTGGATCTATAATCTTACTCGAATAATTACAGGATAAAATAAATCTACATGTTGCAGAATAATTTTCCATAGTTCTTCTTAATGCTTGTTGAGCTTCTGGTGTAAGTGCATCTGCTTCATCTAAAAATATAATTTTAAATGGGATATTTCCAATAGATTTAGTTCTAGCAAAATTTTTTACTTTTTCCCTAACGATATTTATACCCCTTTCATCAGAAGCATTTAGTTCAAGATAATTTTCTCTCCAATCTTCTTTATATAATTCTTTTACAACAACTAAAGCAAGAGTTGATTTACCTGTACCTGCTGGTCCTGCAAATAACATATGAGGAATGTTTAATGAATTTACCAAAGCTTCAACCCTTTTTACAACATTATCCTGACCAAAAATCTCTGAGAACTTTATTGGCCTATACTTTTCTGTCCAGATACTCTCTGCCATATTAATTTATTCTCTTTTTTACTTATAAAGATTTGTATTCTCTTTTAGAAGTAACTTGTCAGTTTTTGATTTAAATAAATTCTTAAGTCTTTAAAAAATTCTATACCTTTATTTAATCTATTTTCATTCACTTTTTCCCCACTTATTACCTGCTCTATCCCTTTTTTAATCTCATAAATCTCTGAAGTATCTCCTAATCTTCTATCTAAAAAATGTTCAAAATAAACAAAAGACCTTATTGTTCCAGAATCTGTTAAAGCCCAATTAGGAATCCCTCTTTTTTCTAATAATCCTAAATATTCATTTAATATCTCTAAACCTTCTTGAAAAACTAATAATCTTGTCTGTTGATTTAATATTACCTTTTTCAGTTCTTTTTCACAGGTTGAAGCTTTAAATCCTAGTAGAGAATATTCTCGTTTTTCAAGTGAAGTTATTTTTGGATTTGTGTCTAAATTCATTAATTTAAACAAATCTTTTAATTTATAATAATTATTGTTATTCAACATAATCAAATTCAATTAGAATTATCTAGCTTTTTGTCTTCTTACTTTTCTTCTATGTTTTTCTTTTTTTAATCTCTTTCTTTGCCACTTCCATCTCATCTGGTTCTTCTTTTTCCATCTTCTTGAGCTTCTTTTCATAAATGTTTTAATAGAAATTGGTTTTTAAAGATTTTGATTCAGAATTTTTTTTATCTTAGTTTATAGTTTCCACCAGATATTTTTAATGCTTTTCCATTTATTACTGCTTCTGATATTTTTCTTCTTGCTGAAACTATTAACCTATGGAATGTTGGCTGTGAAATACCCATTTTTTTAGCGCATTCTTCTTGTTCTAACCCCTTTAAATCTTTTAGTCTAACTGCTTCATACTCTTCAATAAAGAGGGTTATTTCTTCTAAATTTCTTAAAGGTATACCTTGTGGTTTGAAATACCTTGCATAGGGATTAAATCTTACTCTTCTACATATTCTTGGCCTTACCATATAAATATTTGTTATTTTTATATTTAAAATTACCTAATTAACTTTAATCTAAAAAATAAAAAGAACAAGAAAAAGAATTAAACTTAATTTTTTCATATTTACTCAATTTTATTTAAGTTCTTTAAGCTTTTGTTCTATTTCTTGCTTTTCTAAATTAATCTCTTCCAATTCTTCCTCAAGAATTTTTTTTTCTTCATCGTTTGTCAGAGTTATGGGTGTTGAGTATTTAGCTCTAAAGCCAAATCCTTTTCCAAATCCTCTGCCATAACATTCTCTACGCATTCCATTTCTACAAGGCCCTAGCCCTCTACCAGTTAGAGCTCCCATTCCTTGAGGTCCTGTTCCATCTTGTCTTGGCATTTTATTTACTCCTTATTTAATTATGAATATATATTCATAACACTATTTAAATATTTCTTTTTTTATTAATCTATCTAAATTTTATCTTGATTTTTGAACATTAATTCTTTTACAATATTTATTAATAGGGCAAATGCTGCATTTTGGGGAAAGAGTTGTGCAGATTTCTTGTCCAAATTGCACAAATATCCCATTAACCTCCATCCAATATTTTTTTGGAAGTATTTTTTCAAGTTCTTTTTCTGTTTTTTCTGGTGTTTTAGCATTTACCCACCCCAATCTATTAGATATAACATGGACATGAACATCTACAGGTATTACTAATTGGCCAAAAGCAAAAGCAAGAACAATATTTGCGGTTTTTGGGCCTATATATTTTATGCTTAAAAGTTCTTCTTTGTTATCTGGGACTTTTCCATGATATTTTTCTAAAATAATCTTTGAAACATATTTTAAGATCATAGACTTCTTTTTATAATGACCTGACGAAAAAATTAATTTTTGTAGAGTTTTATCAGATAAAGAAATAATTTTTTTTGGAGTAGATGCAACAGCAAATAAATTATTTGAAGCGATTTCTGTATTCTTATCTTGTGTTCTTAAAGATAAGAGGCAAGAAATTAAAATTTTGAATGCTTCAGGATTGTCTCTCATCCTGTTAAGTGTGGTTTTTGTATGACTAGGATAAACTTTTTTTAAAGTTTTCATTATTCTATCCATATTCTTATTTTTTTCTTCAATCTTTTTCATCTTACTTTTCTTTTTATAAGATTATTTATTAGTTTTAAGAATTAACTCTCCAAATGTTTTTTTAATAATTCCTGCTGCATTTCCTTCATCGGTATCTAAATGCACTGCCATTTTATAATTCTTTGAAACTCTTGTTATTACTTCTTTAAATAAAACTTCTCTCTCCCCTTTTATCTTTATTACAACGTTTTCATTATTTTTTATTCCTAATTCCTTTGCCTCTTTTTCAAAGATATGTAAATGTCTTTTTGCAATAATACATGAAATATCTAAATTTCCTTTTTCTCCTATAACCTTTATTTTTGATGTTCCTTTTAAATCTCCAGACAATCTTATTTTTGGAAAATGTTTTAAATTTAAGTTGTAAGCATCTGTAAAAGAAATTTCTACTTGGGAATATTTTCTAAAAGGACCAACAATCCTAACATTTTTTATTTCTTTTTCTTCATTAGATAAACTAACTACTTGGTTTGAGGCAAATTCTCCTGGTTGGGATAAATTTGCAATTTTATTTAATTTTTTTTCTTTACCAAATAACTTTTTGAAATCTTTTTCTGATAAATGTACGTGCCTTGATGAAATTTCTACTAAAACTTTTTTATTTTGTAATTGCTCTTTTTTCATTTCTAATTTAATTCTTTTTATTTAATAAGTTTAATACTTCTTTTAAAGCCTCTTTTTCTTCTTCAGATTTTTTTACTAAAACATTTATTTTAGAGGATTTTGAAGAAATAATCTCTTTGTTTTTATTATTGTCCTCTTTGTCTATTCTTAAAGTTAAATAAGAAAAATGATTGCATATGTCTTCTCTAATCTTAGATGAATTTTCTCCTATAGCCCCTGTAAAAATTAGATTATCTAATCCGTTCATTACAGAAATATACATTCCTATATGTTTAATTATTGAATAAATAAAAAGATCATAAGCTAATTTACATTTTTTATCTTTGTTAATATTTTTAAGAATCTTTCTAAAATCTTCAAAATTACAGATTCCCTTCAAACCTGATTTTTCATTTAAAATTTTCTCAACATCATATCCTTTTTTTTGTAAGAAAAATATTATACCCGAATCAATTGAACCTGAACGTGTTCCCATAACAATTCCTTCTAAGGGAGTTAATCCCATACTTGTATCTATAGGTTTTCCATTGATTATTGCAGATATACTTGCTCCTGAGCCTAAATGACAGGTAATTGTTTTACCCTTAATATTTTTTACAATAGATTTATGAGATAGTCCATGAAAACCATATCTTCTTATTTTATATTTTTTAGTTAATTCTAAAGGTATTGCATATGTTTTAGCTACTTCTGAAAGATCTGAAAAGAACATTGTATCAAACACAGCATATTGTTTTTTGTTTTTGAATCTTTTTTCACATTCTTCTATTAATCTAAGTTGAATGGGGTTATGCAAAGGAGCAAATTGACTATATTTTCTTATCTCTTTTTTTATTCTTTCATTGATTATGTATGGTTTTTTTAAGTCTCCTCCATGAACAACTCGATGAATGATAAAATCAAATTCTTTAACTTCGTTAAATATTTTGTCTAAACAACAAAGATAATCTTCTTCTTTTTTTAACGAATCAAACTTTTTCTCTTTTATTAAATTAAACCCTACAAAAAAACTATACTTTAAACTAAAACTTCCTGCATTTATTATAAGAATTTTATGTTCTTTTCCCATATCCCTCTTTTCTTATTTAATAAAGAATTCTCTTCTTTTTAATTTTAACTTATTCTTAATCTTTTAGTCTATTTATTTTTAATTAAAACTTAACTTATCTTTAATTAATTTTACAACTAAAATAATAGAAGTTAAAAGTATTAAAGAAATAAGAGAAAACAATGAAAATGTATTCTTTGATATCTGGGTTATAAAATGAATAAACGGGATATATAAAATTAATGAACTTACTAATGCTGCCATAATAAAAGTTAATAATACTACTCCTGCCATAATGTCTTTAATTCTACCAAAATCTCTATTATATTCTGGAGAAATTAGATCTATAAGATTCTCAAATCCTTTATTAAACATTTCTAATATAATAACTAAAAAACATACCACAATTATGGTTATTAATGAAGTTTTTGAAACATTTAATAATAATGCAAAAAATATAATTATAGAACATAACAAAATTTGTATTTTTATATTTCTTTCATTAGATATACTTTTGATTATCCCCCTTGTTGCACATAACGTACTTTCTACAAAGCTTATTCTTGTCATTAAACTTTTAAGAATAGGCATTTTATAAGTGTTATGTTTCTTAAGTAGTTACATAACCTTTCTTTATGCCCTGTCCGAGCTGGATACATTAATGCATTTTCTAGGAAACTTAGTTTCTTTTGAAACTATAACCGAAACACATAAATGTAGTTTATTTATAAAACTTCTCCATCGACAAAAGTCATATCTGACCATTAATCTCTAAAAGAATTATAACTATTCTTATTCGTTTTAAATTATATAATTAACTTTATAAATAAGCTTT
>Ga0172375_10002035_pt1 | contig 31999 bp, 21 predicted proteins | sample LakKiv1m_FD_114537 | JGI IMG/M metagenome (GOLD analysis project Ga0172375, IMG submission 114537) | Freshwater microbial communities from Kabuno Bay, South-Kivu, Congo - kab_092012_11.1m | ecosystem: Environmental > Aquatic > Freshwater > Lake | place: Democratic Republic of the Congo... | reverse complement strand
TCGGAAAAAACTTTTGGCAATCGCTATAACTAGCAGGACGCCGCCCGCAATACCGCGAAAAAATCAGCCATGACGGGGGTCTAAAATTCCCAACGCAGTCCGGCGCTGACAAAGTGGGCCGAGGAATTTCCCCGGCCGACCTCGGCATTATAATTGGTCTGGAGATAGAGATTCTTTTTCAACCCCACCGCCACCCCGGCCCCCAGCACGGCAAAATCCCGCCGGGGAGAGGCGGTATCGTAACTGAGGGTGCCGCCGGTTTGCGGCAGCCGCGCATTCAAGCCCCTGCTGTTATTGGCGAATTCATGCTGGTAGAAGGCCGAGGCCTGGGGCACCACCTGGGTGTTCTTCACCTTGAAGGGCCGGGCCACCCGCACCCCAACCCCCGTTTGGAACGAATCGGCTTCCTGGGAGCTGACCTTCAGGTTGAGGGAGTCGGCGCCTTTTTCCGTGTAACCGCCGATCCAGGCCTTGGAATAATACAGGGAGGTCGCGGGGGTCAGGATCAAGCCGTTTAACGACAGGTCATAGCCCATCTCCCCGGAGACGCTGAACTGGCTGCCGGTGACGGAACTGTCGGCCACCCGGTTGAGGGCCCCAAAAGTCAGATTACGGTTGAGCCCGTAAAGATTCAGGGTATAGCCGATGGAGCCCATGGCATAGAAGGAATTGGGATAGTAGATTCCGTAAGCGAAGAAGGGGATGCTGTTGACCTCGGAGCTTCCCCCGGACCCCTTGAAATTGGCGGCGGTATGATAGTAGCCGGAACCCAGGCCGATGATCAGGTTATCCCGGAGGCGATAGTCAATGCCGCTGTTGAACCCGAAGACGTTAAAATCATAACCGGTTTGATTCACGGCGGAATCCTGGTTTCCCACCGTGCCCACAAAGTCGGTGTAGACCCCCCAACGGCGGCCGTCATAGGGCTCTTGCCGTTTGCCGCTGAGGAGGCTGCTCAGGTCGGCCCCGTTATAGGCCAGCATCAGACCTGAGAGGCGGGAATAAGAGAAATTAACATTCCCGGAACCACCTCCCCGGGTGAAGGTCTGGCGGCCGCCATAGCCCCAGCGCAAATAGCTCATGCGGTTGGTCAGATTGCGCCACTGCATCATGGAGGCGGCCAGACTCAAGTTGGGCATGGCGCCGGCCTTATCCGGGGAAATCTGCTGATAGGCGTTGGCCACCGAGGGGCCGGGCAACTGCCGGATGACGTCCAGCACCGACCCGAGGTCGCCCGAGGCGGATTCCTTGACGGCATTAAAGGCGATACCGATCTGCCGCTGGTTGCCCGACAGAGGAAAGCCCGGATCAGCATAGTCAAACGCCACCCGTGGATTGAGAGGCGCGGCAGGGGCAAGCATCTCCATCAGCAGATCGATTCGATCGGCGTAGTAGAGCAATTTCCAGGGCAAGGCGGAGGCGATGGTGGTGAACTGACCGGTTACCCCGCCCGTGGCCGTGACAATGCCCTGGAAGAGCTGGTTCGGAGGAGGGGTATAGCCCCCCAGAAGCGTGGGGGTCAGAGTGCCGCCGACCACTGCGGCGCCTGGGGCCCCGGTGACCACGATTTTATCGTAATTGGTGGCGGACTCGATTTCCAGGACGTAGTTGCCGGTGGGGGCCTGGGTGTAAGAACCCGCCACGTGCAGGGTGCCGGCGGAATTACCGGGGTTCACCGTGCCCCGGTTGGTGTAATTTCCCTGGATGAGGCCGCTGCCGGTGATGGTCCCGAAGGTGTCCAGGTCCCCCTGGAAGGCGCCGCCCGGAAGGTTTAAGGTGGTGAAATTCAGGGTGCCGCCGTTCCGGTTGAAGATGCCGCCGGTATTCAGGTTGATGGTCCCGGCGGACAGGGTGCCGTTATTCAGATTATAGGTGCCGGCGCTGCCGCCGGTGGCCGCCAGGGTCAGGATGTTGGTCACATTGTGGGCGCCGCCTTCCTGGGTGAAGACGCCGATGCCGGTATCGCCGATAGTTTCACTGACCGCGGTCAAGGTGCCGCCGGTTTGGGTGAAGAGGCCGCCCTGGTCCACCGTCAGCCCCTGACCGTTAAAAGTGAGGCTGCGCCCGGCGTTTAAGGTCAGGGCGGAAAAATGGGCCATGCCGTTGCCCGCGGTGAAGTCGGCGTTGAAGTTGGCCGCGCCGGAGTTCAGCAGGCGGCCGGTAAAGGCGCCGCTGTCATAATTATAGGCGCCGCCCACCGGGTTCTGCAGGCTGCCCTGAACCTCGCCCCCCTGGTGATTGAAGGTGGTGAAGTTTAACGTGCCGCCGGTCTGATTGAAGACGCCGTTAAGATTCAGGTTGATGGTGGCGGCGTTGAGGGTGCCCCCGGCCAGGTTGTAGGCGCCCCGGTCCAGGTTGAGGTCGTCATTGATGGTGGCGATGCTGGCGCCCGATTGGTTGAAGGCGCCGGCGCCTTGGTTGCCGACAAAGAGGCTGTCTGCGGTCAGGGTGGCGTTCTGGCTCAGGTTATACGTGCCCCGATTCAGGTTGAGGTCGGTAGTGATGGTGGCGGTGCTGTCGCCCGATTGATTAAAGGCGCCGGCGCCCAGGTTGCCGACCCCGAGGAAGCCGGCGGTCAAGGTCCCGTGGCTCAGGTTATAGGCGCCGGTGGCGTTGGCGTGAAAGTCCCCCATAAAGATGTTTGCGGCTACGTTGTTGGTACCCCCCGTCTGGTTGAAGATGCCGGCCCCTTCATAGCCGATATAGAGTTCATTCAGGTTAAGGGCGCCGTTCTCCAGATTATAGGTCCCGTGTGAGTTCTGGTCTCTGCCGAGGCCCAGATGCCCAGCGACGGTGGTGGTGCCGCCGTGCTGATTGAAGGTGCTGGTCCCAGCGGCGCTCTGGCTGACGACGAACAGGTCGTTATTGAGAGTGAGGCTGGTGCCGGCGCTCTGGTTGAAGGTGGCGATGCCGTGCATGCCGACATGCAGGGTGGCAGCGGCCAGGTCCCCCACTTGCAAGTTATAAGTGGCCCGGCCGCTATTCTGCTCGGCCAGATTGAGGTCGCCGGTCATGTTGATGACGCCGCCTGCCTGGTTGAAGGTGCCGGCGCCTTGCCAGCCGACGTACAAATCGGTGGTGTTAAAGGCGCCGCCCCGTAAATTGTACTCCCCGACGCTGCCTTCTTCCCGCCCGACCCCCAGGTGGCCGCCGCCGGTGATGTTGACGGCGCCGCCGTCCTGGTTGAAGGTGCCGGCGCCGTGATAGCCCACGAACATATAGTTGCAGTTGACGGTGCCGGTCGTCAGATTATAGGTGCCGGTGCTGCCGGCCTCCAGCGCTACGTTAAATTCGTTGGTCACGTTATGGTCGCCGCCCCCTTGGTTGAAGGTGCCAGCGCCGCCATAACCCACAATGCTGGTGCCGGCGTTAATGACGCCGCCCCCCAGTTCATACATGCCGGTGCTGCCGGGATTAGCCCCCACGGTTAAATAGTTGTCCACGTTATGGTCGCCGCCCCCTTGGTTGAAGGTGCCGGCGCCGTTGTCCCCCACGTTGGTCCAGGGGGTGGTGAGGGTCCCGCCTATCAGGTTGTACGTGCCGGTGGCGCCGGCATTGGTTCCCAGACTCAGACCGCCGTCGGTGACGGTCACGTTGGAAGGAATGCCGAAAAGTTCCGCCTGGTGGAAGACGCCGGTGCCATAGTTGCCGACATACAGGTACGTGGGATTGACATTGCCCCCTCCCAGATTATAGGTCCCGGTTTGGCCGGCATCCTCCCCCAGGATAAGGTTGTAGGCGGTGAAGGACCCCGCGGCCTGGTTCACCTGCCCCTGGCCGATCCAGGCATTTTGCGTGACCAGGTCGCCAGGGATGCCTGTCTGACTCAACTGCAGGGTCATGGCGCCGGCGCCGCTGGCGTGGACCACCACCCCGGCCAAGGCGGGCGCCGCCGGGAGGATATTGCGGTAGGCGGCGGTGCGGTCCACCGCGTCGTTCTGCACCAGGTTGGCCGTGTCCGTGGCGCCGGGCACCCCGTTGGGAGTCCAATTGTTGGGGTCGCCCCAATCCTGCACCCCGGCGCCCCCGGCCCAGTTGTAGTCCACCTGGGCCCAGGAAGGAGAAACGAGCAACGCCGCCAGCACAAAACCGGCCAGCAAGCTGAGCTGCGGCCACCTCAGTCCAGAAATCCCAAAGTTTTTCATGGGTCCCCCTCAGTCCCCGTCGGCGGCGACGGGTCGGCAGGTCCTCAGGGCAATGGGGTTCACGTCAACACCGCCTCAGGGGCCGGGAAACCCCATCCCCACAATGAGAAGAAATCCCCCCGTTTAACCGAACAGTGGTGATCCTTAGACTTTTCCCCCGAAAAATCGGGGTTTCATGATTGCTCAAGAGATTCGGCTAGATCCAGGCGGCATCAGCCTGCCGCCCATCACCGGGATATTCACGCCCAACCTGCGGGAGGCCGATCACTTCCCCTCTTTGGTCTCAGAAGGTTTGACGGCCTTGGCCTCCTTAATGAGGTTCGCCACCCGGGAGCTCGGGGCCACCGGTTCAATCAGGATGACGTGCTGACGGTTGATACGCATGGAGTCCGGGCCGTGCCACTCGCCGCCCCGTTTTACCAGCAGGTTTTTGACGTCCTTTTTGTTGGGCTCGGCCTGGCGCTGGACATAGAACACGTCCCGGAGGGTCAGGAAGGGGGCGCCGGTATCCTCCAGCTTGCCGAAAAAGACCTGGCCATTGTCCAGCATGACGGCTTGGTACTCGGTGGGAAACTTAGGATCACTGCCCCCGCAACCTGAGAGCAGATTCGAGACAGCGGGTAGGAAGAAAAATAGGAAGATAATGAACCGCAAGCGGCGATGTCGATCCCCGCACTTCATATATCCCCCAATGATGATGTGGGAAAATCGATTAGCATAATCTCCGTCAATAGTCAAACTTTTTTCTGAGATGAAAAATCAAGACATCTCATCATATTTCACGTCTGGCCGGCAGGGAGAGAGACTAATTTGCCAATAATCAAATGGGTGATAGCTGACCGTTGAAAACTCTTTCCCCACAAAAAAGGGCAGGTCCGAAGACCTGCCCTCCCCCCCCATAACCACACAGTCAAATATCTTAAGCCGGCGCCCCCTCCCACAGGGTGGGCTGAAACCAGGAAAGGCGCCGTTCCCGAATGCGGGGCGTCGGCACCCAGATGCTCCAGGCGGCCTTCTGGGACATCAGGTGTTGCAAAAACCGGCAGTGGAATTCATGGCTGCCCCGGCTCACTTCCAGGCGGCCGTACAGGGGCAGGCCCAGAAGGGCCAGGTCCCCCACCGCGTCCAGAATTTTGTGGCGGACGCACTCTTCCGGGAAACGGAAGCCCCCGGAATTCAAGACTCCGGAATCATCCAGGACCACGGCGTTGTCCAGGGACCCCCCCCGGGCCAAGCCGTTGGTCTGGAGATATACCACTTCCTTGAGAAACCCGAAGGTGCGGGCCGGGGCGATCTCCCGGGCAAAGGCCTCGGAGGCCAGGGGCACGGTGAACCGCTGCCGGCGGATCAACGGATGGTTGAAGTCAATGGTATAGGTGATGCGGGGCTCGCCGGGGACGGCCCGCATCCACCGGTCGCCCTCCCGGAGTTCCACCGGGCGTTTTACCCGGAGGTAGGTCCGGGGCCAGGGCAGGGTCCTGAGCCCGGTCTGGGCCAGAAGCGCGGCAAAGGGGGCGGCGCTCCCGTCCATGATGGGAACTTCCGGCCCCCCCACCGCAATGCGGGCATTGTCCACCCCGGCGCCCTGGAGGGCGGCCAGCAGGTGCTCAACGGTGGAGAGCGTCGCTCTCCCCTCCCCCAGCGTGGTGGCCCGGAGGGTGTCTACCACCTTACTGTAATGGGCCCGGATCTCCGGCTGGCCTGGCAGGTCCGCCCGCACGAACCGCAAGCCGTGGTTGGCGGCAGCCGGATAAATGGTGACGTTTACCGGCTGGCCCGAATGGAGGCCGATGCCGGAAAAGGTCACCGGCTGCGCCGGCGTTTGTTGCCACATTATGGTTTCTCCTTGCTCTGCAGAGTGCAAGCCCTGTACCAGGGCTTTTCTCTTAGACGCCGGGGGGCGCTGGTTAGTTAACTTATCATAATAGTTGAGCTTCCGGCGGGGAGGGGCCAGGCCGGCTTTCCGCCCGGCCCCCGGATGTGGTAAAAAAGAGACAATTTTCGCGGAATTGTGGCAAAAGCCCCACAGCCGCAGCCCGGGTCAGCCGGTCTCCACCGGCGGGTGCTGCACCCGGCTCCACCAGCGGGGATCGATATCCGGGAAGACGTCATCCCGCTCCCGGCACATCTGGTAAAAATTCCAGTCTTCGGAGGGGAGGCGGCGCTCGGCGGCGTAGCGGCGGATCATGGCCGCCAGGCGGCAAAAATCGTCATTGTGCACCGTCAACCGGAGTTCGGCGTAATCCCGGGCGCTGAAGGTGCTGATCAAAAACTGCCAGTCCGAGGCCTCCAGGAGGAAGAGGGAGCGGCCGCACTGCTTCAAGAGGTCTTGTAAGCGGGGGTCGGGGTCCTCGGCCCAAAGGCGGGCCAGCTCCTCCATGGCATCCTCCGCGGCATAGACGTGGCGCCAGGTCCAGTCGTTCATCTCATTGAGCCAGATCCAGTGATAGCCCCCCTCCCCCCAGGAGCCTTCCGGCAGGGAGATGACCGCCCGGGGCGCGGCGGCCGCCAGGATTTCGCCCGCGGGGTTCAGGCCCACCTGGGTGTAGTCGTGAAACCGTTTGAGCACCTGGTAGAGCCACTCGGGACCCTCAAACCACCAGTGGCCGATGAGCTCGGTGTCATAGGGGGCCACCACCATGCCTGGCCGGCCTTCCCGGTCTTTGAACTCCGTCAGGAGGCCCGCCACCAGGGAGACGAAATGGTCCGCCTGGTCGTTAATCCGGGCCGCCACCCATTCGGGATGGTAGGGCTGCTTATCCGCCAGATCGGCCTTGGCGCTGGTCACCTGCCAGTAGCGCAGACCCCCCGGGAAGCGTTTTTTGTGGAAATCTAAGTAGTTGCCGTCACCGGGGTAGCCCCATTCGCCGCTCCACACCTGGAGACCGGTCTTGGGGTCCCGGGTGAAGGCGGCCACCGGGCGCTGGGTCTCCGGGGCCGAACTCACCAGGTAAACCTGGTAGGGGGTTTTGTCCTCCTCCTCCGGCCGCTCCTGGTATTGCTGGGCAAAGCGTTCCCACAGGCGCTCCAGGGCCTCGAAGCGGTCCTTGTAGACCCCGATGGCCCGCCCGCCCTTCAGGAGGTGGGAATCGATGAAGAAATATCTGAGGCCGTTCTCCGAGAGAAATTCCTCCACGCCCTTGCGCAGCACCGGTTCGCCCCGCCAGTCTTTCAGGGGCGGGCCCCAGGGATAGCGGGGCCGGTAGGCGCATTCCGGCAGCCAGAACCCCTGGGGGTCCCGGCCGAAGTGGCGGCGGTAGGCGGCCACACCCTGCTTCACCTGGGCCTGGACCGCAGTGTCCCGGCTCAGCAGGGGCAGGTAGCCGTGGGTGGCGGCGGAGGTGATGACTTCCAGCACCCCGGCGTCCATCAACCGCCGGAAGGCCCCCAGCAGGTCCTCGCCGAAGTCCTCGCTGAAGGCCCGCCGCAGTTCCCGGTAGTGGGTTTCCCACATCCGGGCCAGGCAGGCGAAATGCTCATCCCCCAGTTTCTCGAAGGTTTCCAGGTCCTCCTTGGCCGCCTGGATCTTATTGTCCAGGTAGTCCTTGAATTCCCGGCGAAAGGTTTTGGCGGCCAGCATTTCCGCCAGGATGGGGGTGATGCCGATGGTGACCCCGGAGTGAAGGCCGTCGGCCCCCAGGCGGTTAAAGACCTGGAGCAGGGGGATGTACGATTCGGCCGCGGCCTCGTTGAGCCAATCCATGCCGTGGGGCCAGCGGCCGTGGCCGATGACGTAAGGGAGATGGGAATGGAGCACAAAGGTGAAGTATCCCAGGGGTTCAGCCATATCGTCCTCCTGTTCGGGCCGGTTTAATTCGGAAGATGATGACAAGGGTAAAGGAAGATGGGTTTATTTTTAAATATAAAATCAATTTTCTTGCGGTCAAGGAGCATCCTCTGAAGGGTTATCGACGAATCAGGCGAGGATTATCTTTATCCTGATCGAAATTTCGCCCCGGTGGAGCTATCGCGGGAGGCCATTATCATGACCGGGAGCCGCGGCTGACCCGCCCCCCGCCCGCCTCTTCCTGCTCACTGCTCACTCCGAGATGACATCCGCCTTGATCAGGTTGGTGCTGCCCCGGGCGCCGATGGGGGTGCCGGCGGTGATGATCACCCGGTCGCCGGGCTGGAGCATCCCGGCCTTGAGGGCCTCCTGCTCCACCATCCGCACCATGTGGTCCGTGTCCCGGAGGGGCGGGGTCAGGAGAGGAAAGACCCCCCAGGAGAGGCACAGCCGGCGCCAGGTGTCTTTTCGGGCCGTCACCGCCACGATGGGGGGACGGGGGCGAAACCGGCTGATGAGGCGGGCGGTCCCTCCACCCTCGGTGTTGGTGAGGATGGCCGAGGCGTCCAGGTCCAGGGCCATCTCGCAGGCGGAATAGCTGACGGACTCGGCAATCTCCTGCCGTCCCGACAAGGCCCGGTTGCGGAGCCAGGCGGCGTAGGGAAAATGCTCCTCCGTAACCCGGCTCACCCGGTCCAAAAACTTTACCGCCTCCACCGGGAACTGCCCTGCGGCGGTTTCTTCCGACAGCATGACCGCATCGGTGCCGTCCAGGATGGCGGTGGCCACGTCGGTGGCCTCGGCCCGGCTGGGACGGGAATGGCTCACCATGGACAGGAGCATCTGGGTGGCGGTGATGACCGGCTTGGCGGCCAGGTTGGCCGCGGCGATGATCTGCTTCTGGACCATGGGGACCTGTTCCGGGGGGATCTCCACCCCCAGGTCTCCCCGGGCCACCATGAGGCCGTCCGCGACCTCGAGGATTTCTTCCAGGCGGCTCAAGGCTTCGTGTTTTTCAATTTTGGCGAGGAGGGGGAGGTCCGCCCCCAGGCCGGCCATGAACTCCCGGACCTGCAGGACATCCTGGCGGGAACGCACGTAGGACAGGGCTACGAAGTCCACCCCCTGGGCGATGCCGAAGCGCAGGTCTTCCCGGTCCTTGTCGGTGAACGCCGGCATGGACAGGGAATGGGTGGGGAAATTTATCCCCACCCGGGAGCGTAATACCCCACCCACCAGTACCCGGCACCTGAGAGTCTGGTCGGCCCTGTCTTCCGCCCGGAGTTCAACGGTGCCGTCCGCCAGGAGGATGGGGGCGCCCAGGGGAGTCTCCGGGATAATCTCCGGGTAATTCACCGTAACCCCGGATATTCCGGGTTTCAGAGGAAAGGCGCTGAGATAAAATTCCTCCCCTTCATTCAGGTTGACCTCGCCCCCGGGCACCTCGCCGATACGCACCTTGGGGCCGGCCAGGTCCTGGAGGATGGCCAGCGGCGCCTGCCGGGAAACCTCCAACTCCCGGAGGCGCTTGATCCTGGCCCCATGTTCTTCCCTGGCGCCGTGGGAAAAGTTGAGACGGGCCACATTCATGCCGGCCGCCAGGAGCCTGGGAAGGATATCGCCGTCACTGGCCGGGCCCAGGGTGCACACAATTTTGGTACGTCGATGGTCACGCTGCACGGTCAAACCTCCTCCAGGTTTCTTGAAGAATATGGTCGGATTGTCTGCCAGGGGGAAGAACTTCCATACCTTGTGGGAAAACACCACGGCAGGTTCCTACCACTTTGTAAAAAATTATAGCCCAAAGAAACCCCGGAGTGGACCGGGAAAACAAAATATTATAGAAAATTAATTAATTACTAATAAATTGCAAACTTGGTTCTGTTAGGCATAGTTGTTGCATTATGTTACACCCAAGGGGGAGAACGATTATGCCAATTTACGAATATCAATGTGTCGATTGCAGCGGCCGGGACCAACGGGTGGCCGGCCTGGATGACCACACCGCTCTCTGCACCCAATGCGGCGGCTTGATGCTGCGGCTGGACGAAGATGTGTTCCAGCCCTACTTTGAGGAGGTTGCGTCTCCGGCCTGGCCTGAGACCGATACCAAAACCAAAGCTTCGCTGTAGTCTGGGTGTCACAGCCGGAATCATGAAGCCCCTCAGAGGGAGGGGCTTTTTGATTTCAGGTTTGTGAAATTCTTCCTGTCCTGCCCCGTTGCCCTTCATATCCCTCTTTCTGACCCCCTGAAACCAGGATATTATCAAAATGATAATATCTTCCGGCCCCATAAGGCGACATTCTCTTGATAATAATGATTCCTTAAACCTTAACACCCAACTCCCCTGAAACCTGGCATTAGCGGTTCCCCGAGTTTTATGATAAGGTCTATGACCGAAATGGAAGTCATCGCCGACCTGCACATCCATTCGCATTTCTCCATCGCCACCGGCCGGGACGCCGATCTGGAGCACCTGGATCTCTGGGGCCGGTATAAGGGGGTGCAGGTGGTGGGCACCGGCGATTGCACCCATCCCCGGTGGTTGGCGGACCTGGAGGCCAAGCTGGAGCCGGCGGCGGCAGGGGTGTACTCCCTCAAACCCGCTCTGGCCCTGCCCCTAAACCTCACGGGGCCTTCATGGCAGGCGGCGGCCCCGGTGCGCTTCGTGGTCACCGGCGAAGTGAGCGCTATTTATAAAAAGGCCGGGAGGGTGCGCAAGGTCCACCTGCTTCTGGCGCTCCCCGATCTGGCTGCGGCCCGGCAGCTCTCCCAACGCCTGAGCCGCCTGGGCAACGTGGCTTCCGACGGCCGCCCCATCCTGGGTCTGGACGCCCGCTTCGTCCTGGAACTGGTCCTGGAGATCGATCCCCGGGCCCTGGTGATTCCGGCCCACATCTGGACCCCCTGGTTTTCCGTTCTGGGCAGCAAGAGCGGCTTCGATTCCCTGGAGGAGTGCTTCGAGGACAGCGCCGCCCACATCTATGCGGTGGAAACCGGCCTGTCTTCCGATCCCCCCATGAACTGGCGGGTTGCAAATCTGGACCGCTTCCTGCTGGTGTCCAACTCCGACGCCCACTCCCCCCAGAAACTGGGCCGGGAGGCCAATATTTTTCAGGTCCCCCCGGTTTATCCCGAGCTGGCCCGGGCCCTGCGCACCCGGGAGGGCTTTGGCGGCACCATCGAATTTTTCCCCCAGGAAGGCAAGTACCACCTGGACGGCCACCGGCAGTGCGGTCTCCGCCTGGAGCCGGAAGAGGCGCAGGCCCTGGGCGGTCTCTGCCCCCGGTGCGGCAAACCCCTGACCCTGGGGGTGATGCACCGCGTCCTGGAGCTGGCCGACCGCCCCGAGGGGGTGTCCCCGGCCGCGGCCCGGCCTTTTGAGTCCCTGATCACCTTGCCGGTCATCCTGGCCGAGGTCCTGAAGGTCAACCCCGGGAGCAAAAAAGTGCGCCAGGCTTACTTCCGGCTTTTAGACCGGCTGGGGCCGGAACTGGAAATCCTGCGCCGGGGGCCCCTCCCCGACGTGGCCCGGGAGGGGGGCATCCTCCTGGCCCACGCCATTGACCGCATGCGCCGGGGGGAGGTGCACATCGCCGGGGGGTATGACGGGGCGTATGGGGAAATCCGCCTCTTTATCCCGGCGGAGCGCAGCGCCTTGCTGGGCCAGGAAGCCTTCTTCAGTCAGCCGGCGCCGCCCCCCCCAACTGCCGGGAATTCCATCCCGGCGGGGCCTGCCGCCGCAACTGCCATCACCCCGGCCGCCGCGCCGGTTCCGGCCGGGGCACCCAAGCCCCGGGCGAGTGCGCCGGACACCGATCCCCTGCTGGCGGACCTGAATGAGACCCAACGGCAGGCGGTGCTCCACCAGGGGGCGCCCCTCATCGTCCAGGCGGGTCCGGGCGCCGGCAAGACCCGGGTCCTCACCCACCGCCTGGCCTATCTCATTTCCCGCCGGGGGGTGGACCCGGAGGCCATCCTGGGCCTCACCTTCACCCGGCAGGCCGCGGCCGAAATGGCGGAGCGGATTGGCCGCCTCCTGGCCCACCGGCCCGACCTGGAGCGGCTCACCATCCAGACCTTCCATGCCCTGGGCCGGCAGATTTTGAAGGACCACGGGGACCACGGCCGGGGGGTGGCGGATGAAGAGCAGCGCCGCCGCCTGCTCCGGGAGACCGCCCGGGCGCACCGCCTGCCCTTCGGCTCCCTGGAGCGGCAGGTCACCCGGTGGAAGCAGGCCCTGACCTACCCCGAGGATCTGGCTGCCCCGATTCCGGGGCCGTCCTCCGAGGGTAAAGGGGGGGCATCTCCTCCCCACCCCGAGGAAACCCTTTCCTATGTGGCCGCCTTTACGGCCTACGAAGCCGCTCTCGACCGGGGGAATCTCTGGGATTATGAAGACCTCATCGCCCGGCCGGCCCTCCTCCTGGCCCGGCGTCCGGAAGTGCGGGAAGCTTACCGGACCCGGTTCCGCCACCTGCTGGTGGACGAGTACCAGGATTTAAATGAGGCCCAGTACCGGCTGTTCCGCCAGTTGGCCGGAGACGGGGCGGAGATCATGGTCATCGGCGATCCGGATCAGGCCATTTACGGCTTTCGCGGCGCCCGGCCGGAATATTTTAGCCGTTTTCGGGAGGATTGGCCGGAAGCCCGCCTGTGCCGCTTTAACGAGACCTATCGTCTGCCGCCCCCCATCCTCCAGGCCGCCGCGCCCCTGCGGGGCAGTCCCGCAGAAGGGGAATCAGGAGGAAAGGGGGACCCGGAACCCTGGATCACCCATCAGGCCGGCGACCAGCCGGTGGTCCTCCTGACCGCCGCCACCCCGGCGGCCGAGGCCCGGGCCATCGCCCGGCAGATCGAGAAACTGGTGGGGGGCTTATCCCACTATGGTCTGGAGGATGCCCAGGTGCGGTGCCAGGCCCCCGGAGAAAAAGCCGGTTTTCGAGATGTGGCCGTGCTTTACCGCCTCCATGCCCTGGGGCCGGAGTTGGAGACCGGCCTGACGGAGGCCGGCATCCCCTGCCAGCAGGCGAAAGAAGGGGTAGGCCCCGAATGGGACGGCCTGGACCTGGCCGCCGAGCGGGTGAAGCTCCTCACCCTCCACGCCGCCAAGGGTCTGGAATTCCCCTACGTCTTTATTGCCGGGTGCGAAACCGGGCTTATTCCCCTGGAACCGGGACCGGACGGCGCGGCTGACCTGGAGGAGGAAAAACGCCTCTTTTATGTGGGCCTCACCCGGGCCTCCCGCCAGGTCTTCCTGACCCGCGCCCGGGAGCGCACCGTGTGGGGGCGGCGGGGGCGCCCGGGACTCTCCCCCTGGGTCCAGGCCATGCCCCCCGAGGTGCTGGCGCGCCCTGGTCTGCGCGCCTCCCGAACCCAGACGACCCGGCAGCCGCGGCTTTTCCCGAAAATTGCCGCGCCCCGGGGCAAGAGGTCGCGATAAGTTTTTTCTCCTGGCTCGGGAGTTGGCTGGAAATGCTCCCCTGCGCTCGGCCTGACAGGAATAAAATGGGGTGGGCGCTGCCCACCAATGCTTGAGAACCGCGTCAGTGAACCGTCTTGGATTTAAGGGGATTTCACTAAATCCTTTAACCTGAAAGGAGCGTCTGAGAAGCGGATGCGGGTTAACGGGTTTTGGCGATGCGGACTCCTGGGCCTTATCCTGGTGACCGCCCTGGGGTGGGGTTCCCGGGGTCTGGGGGCCGAAGCCCACGTCCCCGGGGCCAGTGAGCCGGCCAACGCCACCGTTGCGGTCCCGGCGGCCCCGCCGCCACCCCCGGCCGACAGCGCCCCCTTCTCTCCCTCACAGCCGGAGGGGCTCACCCTCCAGAGATTTCGGATCGTAGGGGCAAAAACCGTGAGCCTCAAAGACCTCAAAAAAGAATTATCCATTGCCTTGCCGACATTTTGGCCGCCCTGGCGCAAACGGCCGCCCTTCCGCCTCCAGGACCTGGATTACGACGTGGACCGCCTGAAAACCTTTTACCGCCGCCAGGGTTTTTGCCACACCGAGATCCAGCCGGAGATCAGTTATGGCCCGAAAGGCGCGGTGGAGGTCACCCTGAAGATCGACGAAGGACCCTGGGTCAAGGTCACCGATATCAACGTGGAGGTCGCCGGGCCCCTGGACCTCTCCGACCTGCAGCAGAAATGGCCCCTCAACCCCGGGGATCGGTTTGCGGAGAAGCCTTATGACGATCTGAAAAATTTCTACCTCAACTACCTCCCCAACCACGGTTATCCCCGGGTCAAAGTGAAGGGGCGGGTTTATCTGAATGAAGAGCAAAATACCGCCGACATCCACCTCTCCGTCAATCCTGGTCCCCTGTGTTTCTTCGGTCCCGTGAGGATTAAAAACGAAGAAAAACTGGCGACCCCCCAGGCCGCGGTCCTGGAGAAGCTCACCTTTAAGGCCGGTCAGCTTTTCAACCAGGAGGAGCTCTTCAACACCCAGCGAAAACTTTACGCCACCGATCTCTTCCGGAGCGTGGTCCTGACCCCGGAAAAGGTCCCGCCCCAGGAACCCACCATTCCCATCGTGGTTGAACTGGAAGAGAAGAAGAAACGGTCTTTGAAGGTGGGGTTGGGATATGGCGATGAAGAACGTCTCCGGGCCCGGCTGGGGCTGCGCTTTCGCAACCTGGGGGGCGGCGGCCGGGTTCTGGACCTGGACGCTCGCTATTCCTCCCTGGGCTACCTGTTCTCCGAATCATTTACCAATCCGGTGGTGTTGGGCACCTCCTTTGACTTTGTCCAACAAAGCGGCGCCCGGCGCCGGGACCTGCCGGGGTTCAACGACCGGGCCTTTTACACCCAGTCCCGGCTGGAACGGGATATTCCCTGGGGCTTGCGGGTCTATGTCGGCCATGGCCTGGAATTCGCCCGACCCTTCAACATCCCGGTGGAAACTTTGCTCCGCCTCCAGGATACCGAACCGAAAAAAATGTACCGGGCTTCTTTTGCCATCCTGGGTCTGGGCCAGGACACCACCGACAGCCACATCGAGCCCCGCCGGGGGGGGCTCCTGAATCTGTCGAACCAGTTTGCCCCCACCTTCCTGGGCTCCGGTCTCCAGTTCAACCAGACCTTGTTGGACCTGAGGCGCTACCAGACTATCGGGGACACCAATCTTGTGGCCGCCGGCCGCGTCAGGTTCGGTCTCATCCAACCCATCCAATCCACCACCACCATCCCCATATCCCGGCTGTTTTTCAGCGGCGGGGCCAACAGCGTCCGGGGCTATAAGCTGGACTACCTGGGCCCCAGAAACATCAGCGGCAACCCCATCGGCGGCGAAACCGTCCTGGAACTCGGCCTGGAGGGGCGCTTCCCGCTGCCCATTTACCCCAAGATCGGCGGGGTGGTCTTCATGGATGCCGGCAATGTCTTTCCTCGGGTTCACAATTTTGACCTGGGTCAGTTAAAATATGCCGCGGGGTTCGGATTGCGCTATCTCTCCCCCATCGGCGCCATCGGGGTGGATATCGCCTTCCCCACCAACCGCATCAATTACCAGCAGGACAGCCCGTACCAGATCCACTTCACCGTGGGCTACGGGTTTTAGGGAAAGGAGGCGTGATGCGCGCCATAAAGCTTGGCCTGTTGACCCTCTGCCTGCTATCGGGCCTGGCGGGAGTCGGCGCCGGGGCCCCCCTGCCGGACATCACCACCTGGGGGGGAGCCCCCCTCCTCTCCCTGCTCCAGAGCCGGATAAACGGCGAAGTCACCGCGGGGGACATCTCCGGCAATCCCATAACCGGCCTCACCTTTAAGGATATGCGCGTCACGGGGCCAACCGGGGAGCAGGTTTTTACCGCCGACCGCCTGGAAATCCGCCTTTCCCTGAAATCCATCCCCACCTTCCACCTGGACCTGGGCGCCCTGACCCTGGTGAAACCCCGGATTCACCTCACCCGGGAAAAATCCCGCTGGACTATCGGCGCGCTGCTCAAACCGGAGGCCCAGCCGCCCAAACCGGCCGGGTGGATGGACAGAATAATTGCGTATTTTCTCCGCCGGGCAGATCTGCCCAACCTGCTGGTGCAAAAAGGAGAAATTATCATCAGCCGGGAGGGGCAAACCCAGCAATACTCCGACCTGGATTTCACCGCGGATCTGAGCCTCTTCAACCTGGGGAAGCCGACCCTGAAAGTTGCGGTAAACCGGGCCGAACTGGGGGTGACCACCCCCCAGGGCCGGGCCGAACTGGATACCCGCCTGACCTATAGTCCCGACCTGGCCGAACTGGACCGCCTGAACCTGAAACTGGCCGGCCAGACCGTGATCGCCTTACAGGGGAAGGTCTGCCGGCCCCTAGCCGAGCCTGCCTGCACCCTGACCGGCAAAGTCGGCCCCCTGGCCGGCGACCGGATCAACGGGTTCTGGTCCCGCTGGCCGCCCCCCTGGGACCTGGCGGGCGCCATAAACGTAAACACCACCCCCACAGGGGGGACCTTGCAGATCCAGGGGAAAATCGGCCAGGCCGACTATGCCGTCAGGGGCGAGGTCAAGAGCGATCGCAAACCCCCGGTCTTTAACCTGGAGATTGACCTCAAGGGCTTGGCCACGGCCCAGCTCCAGGAGATTAAAGGAGTCAAGGCGGAGCAGGTCCGGGGCCTCAGCCCGGTCAACGCCGGCCTGCGCCTGAAGGGTGCGGGTCTGCCCTGGAACCCCGAATCCCTGGAGACCCGCCTGACCCTGACGCCTTTCCGGCACCAGGAACTCAAGGTGGACAAGGTGGAGATAGGTCTCTCCGGCAATTCCCGGGGCCAGGACCTGCAGGCTGCGGTGGCCGGGAATTTCGGCGCGGTCACGGTCAACGCCCAGGGGCGGCTCCTGCCCCTGGGGGAACCCGGCCAGGGGCTTTCCGGAGACCTAACCGTGCAGACCGTGGATTTGCAGCCCGCCCTGGTGGGGGCCGCCGGCCTTTCGGGGACCAGTCTCACCGGCGGCTTTACCGGCAAGTTCCGCCTGCCCCCCGGCTTCTCCCCGGCCCGGCTCTACCTGGCGGGGGACCTGAAGGCCCGGGGCCGGGTCGCCAACCACCCTCTGCAGGACTTGAAGGCCAGTTTCGTCCTGGAGGGGCAAAAACTGGCCCTGGCCCGGGCCGACGTGCGGCTGGCGGGTCTTACCGCCTCCCTGCGGGGAAATCTCACCCCCGCCGAAGTGGATGTCACCTTCCAGGCCGCGTTGGCCGGCTCCCGCGGCCTGCCCCTCCCTCCGGGAGCCGCCTTTGCCGCACTTTCGGCCGAGGGCTCCCTCCGGGGGCCCTGGAAGGCCCCCCAGGCGAACCTGGCCGCCCAAGTCCGAAAAGCGTCTTTCACAAGCGTCACCCTGGAATCGGCTAACCTGAGCGGCGCCCTGGCCGGCTGGCCGCCTCAAGCCGGCAGCCTGCAGTTCCTGGGCAGCCGGCTCCACACCCCGGCCGGCGATTTTGCCAGCCTCCAGCTGAGCGCCAACGGCCGGGACGGCCGCTGGCAGTTCCAGGCGGCCGCCGCCTCTCCCAAGGAGCCCAAATTCGCGGCTGTCGGAACGGCTGACCTGAGGGGGAGACCCCTTACCCTGCAGGTCGCCCGGATCACCTGGGACAGCCGGGCCCTGCATTTCAAAAATAAGACGCCCTTCCAGGTAAGTTTTTCCCCGGGGTGGGAAATTTCGCCGGCCGCCTTTCAGGTGGACGGCGGCACGGTGACCATCGCCGCCCTGGCCCGGGACCGGGAACTGTCCGGTCGTCTGGAAGTCCAGGACCTGAGCGCCGGATTGCTGGCCCCCCTGGGCCTCCCCGCCACCGGGAAGCTCAACGGCCGTCTGACCCTGGCCGGCGTCCCCCAAACTCCAAGTCTCGACGGCCAGATCGCCCTGAGCGCCGGAAAGCTCAAGGCCATTCCCATCCAGGCCCTGACCACCACCCTCAGTTACCAGGCTGAACAGGCCCGGATAGCGGGGTATCTGGAAATCGGCCCCCTGCGCTCCCGCCTGAACTGGAGAGGGTCGGTCCCGGCCAGGCTCTCCCTGATCCCCTTTGCCTTTGAGCTGGGTCGGGATGGCCTAGACCTCCACCTTCACAGCGAACGGGTCAACCTCTCCCTGTTGACCCTCATCAGCAACGAGGTGGAAAAGGCCGAGGGCCCGGTGGACCTGTCAGTGGAAGCCCGGGGCAATCCCCGCCTGCCCAGGGTTTCAGGGTATGTGCGCTGGAGCCCCGGTTCGGTGCTGGTGCACCAGGCCGGGACCCCCTACCGCCTGATCCCCGGAGAGATCCGTCTCCAGGGAGACAAAATCGTCATCCCGGGCCTGGAGGTCCAGAGTGACGGCGCGGCGCGCCTGTCCGGCGAAGTCGACCTGGGCGGGCCTCCCCAGGCCCAGGCCCGGCTCCAGGCCGACAATTTCCAGCTTCTCTATCGGGGGGGAAACCAGGTATGGACCAACGGGTTTATCGATGTGAGGGGACCCCTTGCCGCCCTGGTGGCTCAGGGCAGTCTGAGGGTGCCCAAGGCCCAGTTCCGCCCCTCATATTTCCGCTCCGGCATGGACCCGGACGTCATCCTGGTGCCCCCGAAACCCAAACCCCAAAAGGCCGCCGCGGGGGCCGCCCCGGACATCTATCGCAACCTGCGGGTCAACCTCTCCATCGACGGTTCGGGAAATGCCTGGCTCATCGATCCCATGGGCAAGGTGGAGTTGGCCGCCCACCTCAAGGTTAAAAAAGAGCCGGATCAGCCACTGACCCTGGGCGGAGAAATCCGCTCCCTCCAGGGCACCCTGGAGATCCAGGAGCGGGCCTTCACGGTGGACCGGGCGATCCTCCGCCTGCCCGGGGTGACCGGCAAGCCCATAACGGTGGAAGGCAAGGCCGTCCACGAGATGGATGACATCACCATGGTGGTCACCGTGAACGGCACCCTGGCCAATCCGCAGATTCGCATGGAAAGCCTGCCCCCCCTGCCCCCGGCCGACATCCTGTCCTATCTGGTGTTCGGCGCCCCGGCCGCCACCCTCACCAAAAACCAATACCTGGCCCTGGGGGCCCAGCAACTGGGGGTGCTGGGAGGGATCAGCACCGGGAAGCTCAGTGAAATCCTGGGGTCCACCATCCCCTTCCTGAGCGGCATCAAGGTGAAGAGCGGCATGGTGGCCGGCCGGCCCACGGTGGGGGTCGGCAAGGATATCACCAAGAATGTCAGCATCTTTGCCGGGCGCAACCTCAACGAGGAGCGGGGGGTCTATGAACAGCAGGTGGGCCTCCAGTACAAGGTCAACAAACACCTGAGCGTTGAGTCCCAGATCGGCCAGCGGAACTCCGGCGCCGACGTGTTCTTCAATTATGATTTTTGACCGGCGAATGACCGCTAGGGTTTCGGCGGAGGCTCCTTCCCATCCATGGTTAGAGCCGGGGCCGCAGTCCCTTGGTGGTGTCCGGCCACCAGGTTCAAGGTCTCCACGAGACCGGAGAAGCCCATGGCGAAGTAGAGGTAGCCCTTGGGAATGTGCAATCCCAGACCCTCGGCGATGAGGGTGACGCCGATCATCAGCAAAAAGCTCAAAGCCAGCATTTTGATGGAGGGGTGCTGGTGAATAAATCTGCTGATCATCCCAGAGCCCAGGAGCATGACGAAAATCGCCAGGACAATGGCGGCCACCATGATTTCTATCTTTTGCGCCATGCCGATGGCGGTGATCACCGAATCCAGGGAAAAGACCAAGTCAAACAAGACGATTTGGAGAATAATAGACGGAAAAGTGGCTTTGGCGACAACTCTGCCGGGCTGTTCCTTTAACTCCATGGCATGGTGGATCTCACGGGTCCCCTTGGCCAGGAGAAACAAGCCGCCGGCCATGAGGATCAAATCCCGCAGGGAGAAGCCGGTCTGCCGGATGGTGAACAGGGGCTGGGTCAGGCCGATCAGCCAGGAGAGGCTCAGGAGCAATAGGATTCTGGCGATTAGGGCCAGACCGAGGCCGAGCGTCCGGGCCGGTTGCTGCCGGTGAGGCGGGAGTTTATTCGATAAAATGGCGAGCACCACAATATTGTCGATTCCCAGGATAATCTCCAAAGTCGTCAGGGTGATGAGGGCTACCCAGTTCTGCGGGTCACTGAGCCATTCCATGTCGTTATCCTCAAAGGGCCTTACCAGCGGGCCGGGCCGGTCAAAGTTAGTCGGCGCCCCAAAGTCGTACAAGGGGGCAAAAAATTAAAGCTAGACCATTTGCCAAAAATTTCTTCTGATGGCGCCCTTTCAAATCCCCCTAAATCCCCCTTGGTCAAAGGGGGACTTTCAAGCTAATTTCAATAAGTTCCCCCCTTTGGCAAAGGGGGGTCAGGGGGGATTTGGATGCTATGCGCATGGTCATATCGGAAAAAACTTTTGGCAATCGCTATATGCAGAGATGTGGAACCGGGGACAAGCGGTTTTTGCCCTTCAGGACAGTTCCTCATGGGCCATTGGCCCATCCGTAAAGCATGTAAGGTATTGGTGGCACAGGTTTTCAACCTGTGCACTTGCACCGGTAACATACCGGTGCCACCAAGAACTTTTCCTAACAGTCATCAACCTTCCTTGTCCCTGCCGTCCAGACCGGCCACCACCTGCTCCAGGCGGGGAAAGGCCCCCGGGTGCGCCGCCAGCCGCCGCCGCAGGCCCGCCAACGCCGCAGGGATATGCCTGGCAAAGTGCTCCTTGCCCTTCACCTTGGTCAGGTAGCCGTAGGCCCCCAGGATCTGGAGGTTGCGACAGATGGCCAGGTGCCCGCATTGCTCCCGGAAGGCCGCCGGGTCCACTGACACCCGGGCGGTGAGCAGGTCCAGGTAGTAATCCAGCAGTTCCGCCTGCCAGGCGGGGCTCAGGTTGACATACGGGTCGATGAGCAGGGAAGCCGCGTCATAGCCCAGCGGCCCCAGCCTCCCCCCCTGAAAATCGATGATTCTCAGGCGACCGTTGGTGACGAATAGGTTCCGGGACTGAAAATCCCGGTGGAGGAAGTAGTTGGGGCCGGGGGCCAGGGCCCCGGTGAGGAGGCGCTCAAAATCGGGGGCCAAGTCCTCCATGCTGGTTTCCAGGCCCAGGTAATTATTCAGGAAGGCCCGGACAAAATAACCGCACTCCCGCTCCCACAGGAAGGGCCGGTGCAGCACCGGGGTGTCGAAGCACCAGGCGGGGTCGAAACCCTTTGCCCCCTTGATCTGCATATCCGCCAGGAGTTCCAGGGCCTGGCGGTGCCAGTAGCGGATCTGGCTCTCCTTCGTCTGCCGGTGGATGACGGACTCCAGGCTGATATCCCCCAGGTCCTCGGTGAGCATCCAGAACTCTTCCCGGCAATAGGCGTAAATCTCCGGGGCCGGCGTCCCCTGGGCCCGGAGGTGGCGGCCTATCAGGAAGTAAGAGTCGTTTTCATTCACGTCCCCCCCCGGCGGGAAGGGGTGAAAGAGGAGCACCGCGGTAGGGGACCCCAACAGGCGGTAGAAGCGGCGGTCGGAGCCGTCTCCGGCCAGGGTTTGGGGGGCGGTGAGGCTGAGGCCTCGGGTGTGGGCGGCGGCCTCCAGGCGGGCCGTTCGGGGAAAGTTTTTCATAAAAGTCGCTCATGAGCCTGTGGCTCACCCATAAAGGATAATAAGTCCGGTGGGGCGGGCCTCCGCGCCCGCCGACCCATCCTGGAATAATGGTGCGCAGTGCGCACCTGCACCTGCTGCTGATCCCTGATTAAGCTGCCAATACCCGCCCCCGGGCGGAATGCTTCACCTCCACCCCGGCGGCCACGATGCAATCCGCCAGCTCCACTCTTGGAGCGATGACGGCTCGGTCCCAGACCACGGTGTTTTTCAGGGAGGCCCGCTCCCCCACCACCACCCCCGCCCCCAGGCAGACGCCCCCGCCAAAAACCACCCCGGTCCCGATTCGGGCCCCGGGCCCCACCAGGGGGTCTTGGAGGCCCGGAAAAAATCGGACCAGTTGGGGGGAAGCCCCGGCCAGGAGCCGCTGGTGGGCCGCCAGATAGTGCGCGGGGGTGCCCAGGTCCTGCCAGAAATGGCCGGCCGCCGTGAAGCAAGCCAGCCGCGCCCCCGCGGCCAGGGCCTCCCGCCAGGCCTGCACCAGGTCGTAACCCTGTCCGGCGACCGGCAAATAGCGCATCATGGCCGGGTCCACCACCTGGACGCCGGTATAGGCCAGGGGTTTGGCCTCCGGGGCGGCGCCGGGGGGCGGCGGGCCGATGCTCACCACCTGGCCGTCCTTCGCCCAGACGTTGTTATAGGGGGGGCAGTCATGCAGGGCCAGGGTGCTCACCGCCCCGTCCCGGCGGCGGCGGTACGCCTCGGCCAGGTCCAGGTCCGTCAGGATATCGCCGTTGACGGCCAGAAACGGCCCCTCCGGCAGGATCTCCCCCAACTGGCGCAACCCCCCGCCCGTCCCCAGGATCTCCGGCTCGTGGCTGACGCTGAGGTGAAAACTCCAGGGCTGGGTCCGGAGGAAATCGTGCACCTGGTCCGCCAGATGGTGGGTGTTCACCGCCACCTGCCAACAACCCGCCTCCTCCAGCCGGGCCAGCACGATTCCCAACAGGGGCCGGTTCAACACCGGCAACAACGGCTTGGGGCAGACCTCCGTGAGGGGCCGAAGCCGCGTCCCCAACCCCGCCGCCAGCACGGCCGCATTCAATGATGAATCTCCTTGGGTAGTTGGGGAGGGGGCCAAGGGCGCCCGCCCTTTCCCCCTCCCCCCAGCCCTTCTCTCAATTATTTCTTATAGTCAATTTAGGGCGGCCTGTGGCCGCCCTGCTTGGCGCGTAAGACGCGCCCTACGTGGCTGCCCCCTACTTACTGCTCACTGCTCCCTGCTCACTGCTCCCTGCTCACTGCTCACTTCTTATAGCCGAACTTGCGCAGGATGTCCTGGCGCCAGGCGCGGCCGGCGTCGTCTTCCACGCCCCTGGGGGATAAGCCGTCCACCACCCCTAAGATGCCCCGCCCCTGGCCCGTTTGGACCAGGACGACCTCCACCGGGTTGGCGGTGGCGCAGAAGATGCGGCAGACCTCGGGGCAGAGTTTGACCGCATTGAGCACGTTGATGGGAAAGGCGTCTTTCAGGAGGATATTGAAGGTGTGCCCGGCCCCCAGGCGGCGGGCGTTCTCCGTGGCCGCGGCCTTCAGGTCCGGATCATTGCCTTCCACCCGGATGAGGCAATCCCCGGAGGACTCGGAAAACGCCAGGCCGAACTTGAGGCCCGGGGCCGAGCCCACCAGGATTTCATACAGGTCTTCCACGGTTTTGATAAAATGGCTTTGGCCCAAAATGAGATTGGCCCCTTCGGGAATGGTGAGTTTTTCCAGGATGAACTCCATGGGCGCACCTCTCCGCCGGGTTGGAATTCCTTTCCGGCGCCGGGTTTTTCTGCTATTATAAATAGGATAAAGAAAGGGAACAAGCCTTGAAAAGAGTTTGGGGGGAAAAGGGGCGAAGGGGAAAAGGGGAAGGGGGTTCCCTCCTTCGGCTATTTTTCCCTTTTCGCCTTTTCACCCTTTCGGTTAAGGCCCTGGCGCTCATGGTGGCCCTGATGTTTTTTGGGGCGGGGCCGGCCGCCGCGGCAATCAAGCTCGGCCTCTACCTCCCCATGACCGGACCGGCCGCGGCCATGGGCCAGATGGTCTGGGAAGGGGTCCAGGCGGCCCACCGGCTGGAGCCCCGGGTGTTGGGGCAGCCCGTGGAGCTGGTCCTGGTGGACACCCGCAGCGACCGCATCGAGGCGGCTAACGCGGTGAGCCGCCTGATTGAAAAAGACCGGGTGGCGGCCATCATCGGGGAAGTAATCAGCAGCGACACCCTGGCGGGGGCGCCCATCGCCGAGCGGGCCGCCATCCCCAATATCTCTCCCACCGCCACCAATCCCCTGGTGACCCAGAACCGCCAATACGCCTTTCGGGCCTGCTTCGTGGACAGCCTCCAGGGACGGATCGCGGCCCGCTTCGCCTGGGAAGACCTTAAGGCCCGGAGGGTGGCGGTGCTGGTGGACCAGGCCCAGGATTACTGTGTGGGTCTGGCCCAGTTCTTTAAGCAGGAATTTGAGCGCCGGGGCGGCAAAATTGCGGCGACCAGCTATATCCAGACCGGCGACCAGGATTTCACCGCCCAGATTTCCGCCCTGAAGGGGGCCAATCCCGACCTGATCTATGCGCCCAACTATTATGCCGAGGACGCCCTGCTGGCCAAGCAGGTCCAGGATTTGGGCCTGAAAATCCCCATCCTCACCGGGGACGGGGCCCAGGTGCCGGAGCTGCTCACCATCGGCGGGCCGGCGGTGGACGGGATGTACTTCACCGCCCATTTTCACCGGCAGGGGTTGACCACCGACCTGGGCCGGAAGTTTATGCAGGCTTACGAGGCCGCCTATAAAAAACCCCTGGACGCCTTTGCCGCCCTGGGGGGGGACAGTTATTTCCTCCTCACCGCGGCCATGAGCAGGGCCCAAGCCACCGCCGGCCCCAAGGTGGCCAAGGCCCTGGCCGCCACCAAGGATTTTCCTGGGGTCACCGGCGTTATCACCATGGGGAAAAATCACAACCCCGTCAAGGGGGTGACCATCATCAAGGTGGAGCAGGGGCAGTTTGTCTATCAGACGACGATTAATCCGTAGCCGCCGATGAACGCCGATGAAGACCGGATAGAATTACAGAAAAAATCATCGGCTGCGTTTACCAGGTGAGTAATACCCTGGGGAGCGGATTTTTAGAAAAAGTCTATGAAAATGCTTTAGCTATGGAACTCCGAAAAAATGGCTTGCAGGTCAAACAGCAACATGGCATCCAGGTGAGATACAATGGTGTGGTAGTCGGCGAATTTGCTGCGGATTTATTAGTTGAGGACCAGGTTATTATTGAGCTCAAGGCATCCAAAGCCCTGGATGACATTCATAGGGCCCAGTGCCTGAATTATCTCAAAGCCACCGGGCTTTCCGTCTGTTTGCTGGTCAATCTCGGCAAACCGAAAGCGGAAATCAGACGCATTGTGAATAATTATTAATCTGCGGTCATCGGCGTTCATCGGCGGTGGAAATCTTGCGCAACATTTATGGTTCATCCCAAGATTAATATCCAGAAAGACCAGATAGAAGACTTCTGCCGCCGGTGGAAGATCAAGGAGCTGGCCCTGTTCGGGTCGGTGCTGCGGGAGGACTTTCGGCCGGACAGCCACATTGACGCGCTGGTGACATTTGAACCGGATGAGGGCATTTTACTCGTTCCCAAGCCGGGCTTGGGAACGCTTAAGGAGCCAAGCTCAGCTTGGCATAAATTGTCGCTCCCAAGTGCAACTTGGGAACGAGTTGAAATAATAATCAATACTTGCGCCAGAGATTGAATCTAACCTTTAAAATTCCGAAGCATGAAGGTGGTCAGCCCTGGACCCTTCAAATAAACAACCGAGTCTATTCACTATGATGGAAGCACGCGCCGTACCGATCAACATTGAGGATGAAATCCGCAAGTCGTATCTGGAGTACTCCCTGTCGGTGATTATCGGGCGGGCCTTGCCGGACGTCCGGGACGGGCTCAAGCCGGTGCACCGTCGCATCCTCTTCGCCATGAGCGAGGGGGGCAACGACTGGAACCGGCCCTACCGCAAGAGCGCCCGCATCGTCGGGGACGTCATCGGGAAATACCACCCCCACGGCGACACCGCGGTCTATGACGCCATCGTCCGCATGGCCCAGGATTTTTCCCTGCGCTATCCCCTGGTGGACGGCCAGGGCAACTTCGGGTCCATTGACGGCGACGCGCCCGCGGCCATGCGGTACACCGAGGTGCGGCTCACCCGCCTGGCCCACGAGCTCCTCCAGGACCTGGACAAGGACACGGCGGATTTTGTGGGGAACTATGACGGCTCCCTGAAAGAGCCCCTGGTGCTGCCCACCCGGCTGCCCAACCTCCTGGTCAACGGCTCCTCAGGCATCGCGGTGGGCATGGCCACCAACATCCCGCCCCACAGCCTGGACGAGGTGTGCGACGCCCTGCTGGCCTATCTGAACAACCCGGACATCTCCCTGGAAGAACTGATGGCCTTGATGCCGGGGCCGGATTTCCCCACCGGGGGCTTTATTTACGGGGCCGAGGGCATCGCCGAAGCCTACCGCACCGGCCGGGGGCTCATCCGCCTCCGGGCCAAGGTGACGGTGGAGCGCAAGGGGGGCCGGGAAAGCCTGATCATCCGGGAGATCCCCTACCAGGTGAACAAGGCCCGGCTCATCGAGCGCATCGCCGAACTGGTGAAAGACAAGAAGGTGGAAGGCATCGCCGACATCCGGGACGAGTCGGACCGGGAAGGCCTCCGGGTGGCCATTATGCTCAAGAAGGACGAGCCGGCCCAACCCATCCTGAACCAGTTATATCTCCACACCCAGATGCAGGTCACCTTCGGCATCAACTTGGTGGCCATCGTCCATAACCGGCCGGAGCTCCTGAGTCTCAAGGACCTGCTCCACCATTTCCTGGAACACCGCCGGGAGGTGATCGTCAGGCGGACCCGCTACGAGCTGAAGCAGGCGGAGGCCCGGGCCCACGTCCTGGACGGCCTCCTCACCGCCCTGGACTTCCTGGATGCGGTCATCGCCCTGATCCGGGCCGCGGCCAATCCCCCGGAGGCCAAGCAGCAGTTGATGGCCGGGGAGTTTATCCAGAAGCCCCGACGCGGCGCCACCCTGGAAGAAACCCGGAGCCAGTACGCCCTCTCCGAGATTCAGGCCCAGGCCATTCTGGACATGCGGCTGCAGCGCCTCACCGGTCTGGAGCGCCGGAAGATCATCCAGGAGGCCGAGGAGGTCAAGGCCGCAATTGAGCGCTTCCGGCAGATTTTGGCGGAGCCCGCCCAGGTCACCGCCCTCATCGCCCAGGAGTTGACCGAGCTCAAGGAACGCTACGGCGACGGCCGGCACACGGAAATCGTGCCCCAGGCCCAGGAATTCACCGCCGAAGACCTCATCGCCGACGAAGACATGGTGGTGACTATCAGCCACCGAGGGTATATCAAGCGCACCCCCCTGACCATCTACCGCAGCCAGCGCCGGGGCGGCAAAGGCCGCATGGGCATGGTCACCCGGGAGAACGATTTCGTCTCCCAGCTCTACATCGCCTCCACCCACAGCTATTTTCTGGTGTTCACCAATAAGGGCCGGGTGTTCTGGCTGAAGGTCTACGAAATCCCCATCGGCTCGCCGTCGGCCCAGGGCAAGGCCGTTGTCAACCTGCTCCAGTTGGGCGAGGGCGAAAAGTTGGCCACCATTCTGCCGGTGCGGGAATTCACCCCGGGCATCTCCCTGGTGTTGGCCACCCGCCGGGGCGTCATCAAGAAAACCGACCTGATGAACTTCCAGCGGCCCCGGAGCGGCGGCCTGATCGCGGTGACCCTGGACCCGGATGATGAACTGGTGAGCGTGTCCCTGGCCGAGACCGACCAGGAAATTCTCATAGGGACCCGCCAGGGAAAGATCATCCGCTTTCCCTCCGCCCAGGTGCGGGATATGGGCCGCAGCGCCCGGGGGATGCGGGGCATCCAGGTGGTGGAGGACGACCGGGTGGTGGGCATGGAGGTGATCCACCCCCAGGGCACCATCCTCACCGTAACCGAACGGGGTTTCGGCAAACGGACCCGGCCCGAAAAATACCCGGCCCAGCGCCGGGGGGGGATGGGGCGCCTGGGGCTCCGGATCACCAAGCGCAACGGCCCCGTCATGGGCATCCTCCAGGTGAATGAAGACGATGAAATCATGCTGGTCACCGACGGCGGCAAGATCCTGCGTCAAATGGCCAGGGGCATTTCCTTGATCGGCCGGATTACCCAGGGGGTCAAACTCATGGACCTGGAGAAGGAAGAACGGGTGGTCAGCCTGGCCAAGGTGGCGGAGAGAACCGATGACAGCGAAGCCGAGTCCGATCTGGGAATTACCTGACCATAAGTCTTTGGCGGTGATCGGCGCCGGCGGCTGGGGCACCACCCTGGCCCAACTCCTGACGGAAAAAGGCCGGGACGTCCGCCTCTGGGTCAGGGAACCCGAGGTCCTGGAGGGCCTGCGCCGGGACCGCGTCAACCACACCTTTCTGCCCGGAGTGCGGCTCTCCTCCCGGCTCCAGTTCACCCCGGAATTTCCGGCGGTCCTGGAGGGCGCCGGCCTGGTCCTGATGGCGGTTCCCTCCCATGGGTACCGCCAGGTCTTGCAGAAACTCAAAGGGCATTGGCCCCCGGGGGCGGTGCTGGTCAGCGCCACCAAGGGCATGGAGATCGAGTCCCTGCTCACCATGGAAGGGGTGGCCCGGGAGGAAATCGGGGCGGAAATCCCTTACGCGGTGCTGGCCGGGCCCAGCTTCGCCCGGGAAGTGATCCAGAAGCAGCCCACCGCAGTGACCGTGGCCTCCCGGCAGGTGGAGATCGCCCATTGCCTCCAGCGGCTGTTCTCCGCCCCCTATTTCCGGGTATATACCTCCCACGATGTCACCGGGGTGGAACTGGGGGGGGCCTTGAAGAATATCTTTGCCATCGGCACCGGGATCCTGGAGGGCATGGGCCTGGGAGACAATCCCCGGGCGGCCCTGATCACCCGGGGCCTGGCCGAAATGTTCCGGCTGGGGGCTCGCCTGGGCGCCAACCCCATGACCCTCACCGGTCTGGCGGGCCTGGGAGACCTGATCGTCACCTGCACCAGCAGCCAGAGCCGCAACTTCCAGGTGGGGCTGAAGTTGGGACAGGGATTATCCCTGGAGCAGATCCTGACCGACATGACCATGGTGGCGGAAGGCGTGAAGACCTCCCGGGCCGTCCATCTCCTGGCGGCCCGCCTGGGGGTGGAGATGCCCCTGGTGGCGGCCTCGTATAAGATTCTCTATGAAGGCCTGGCCCCCAAGGAAGCCATTAAAAAATTAATGGCCCGGGAACTGAAAGATGAATTGGAGGCCATGACCGAAACCTGGTGAGCCCCGACTCCGGCCTGAGCGGGTGCGGCGGTCCTTAACCGGTATCTCATCACCCAAGCTGACCGGGACGTCCCGGCCCGGCGTTTCCATGGTTTGAAGATTATCCAGGTTTTTAGGAGAAGTCACCCGAAATTCATCAGGACAAGGGGGGGGATCTTTCCTATGACTTATGAATTTATTGATACGCACATTCCTTCCTTGGGAAAGGCGAAGGTGGAATCCCCTATCCGGCAATACAACATGGTCAACCGCAAGGGGCAGGTGATTGAAAAATCCTTCGTCCGCGATGAGGATCTGGTCCTGGTCTACGACACCCAGGAGTATCTGAACGGTCTGCCGTCGGGGGAGGAGCCCCTTTACTTTGAGCAGGCCGGGCCGCGGGAGTTGATCTACTTTGATCCCTCCAAGGTCCATTGCGCCATCGTCACCTGCGGCGGCCTGTGCCCCGGCATCAACGACGTCATCCGGGCCATCGTCCTGGAATTGCACTACCTCTACAGAGTGCAGCATATCTACGGGGTGCGGTACGGCTTCCAGGGCTTTATCCCCAAGTACGGCCACAGCCTGGTGAAACTGACCCCGGAAGTGGTGGGCAACATCCACACCTTCGGGGGCACCATCCTCTCTTCCTCCCGGGGACCCCAGGATATCGGGGAGATCGTGGACGCCCTGGACCGGTTGCACATCCAGATTCTCTTTCTCATCGGGGGGGACGGCACCCTGCGGGCCGCCAATCTCATCTGGGAGGAAATCGCCCGCCGGGAATTGCGCATCGGCGTGGTGGTCATCCCCAAGACCATTGACAACGACATCGCCCTGGTGAGCCGCTCCTTCGGCTTTGACACCGCGGTGGAAATGGCCACCGAATCCATCCGGGCCGCCCATACTGAAGCCCTGGGGGCCCCCAACGGCATCGGCCTGGTGAAACTTATGGGCCGCCACGCCGGCTTCATCGCCGCCAATGCCTGTCTGGCCCTCCGGGAAGTGAACTATGTCCTGATCCCCGAAGCGGATTTTGATTTGGACGGCAACGGCGGCCTGCTCACCTGCCTGGAAGCGCGCCTCCGGGACCGGGCCCACGCGGTTATCCTGGTGGCGGAAGGCGCCGGCCAAAAATACTTCAAGGAAGAAGATCTGCCCAGGGACCCGTCCGGGAACGTCAAACCCGGCGACATCGGCCTGCTGTTGGCCGACCGCATCAAAGAATACTTTTTCAGCCGGGGCCTCGAGCTCAATCTCAAGTATATCGATCCCAGCTACCTGATCCGCAGTATGCCGGCCAACTATAATGACCGCATCTATTGCGGCTTCCTGGGGCAAAACGCGGTCCACGCCGGCATGGCCGGGAAATCCGGCTTGCTCATCAGCCGCTGGCGCGGCCACTATGTGCACATCCCCATCAAGGCCACCGTGGGCCGGCGCAAGGAAGTGGACCTGGACTCCCCCCTGTGGCGCAGCGTCCTGGAATCCACCGGCCAGCCGCCCTTGAAAAGTATGGGAGCAGGGTGCAGTTAAACGTGTGGCGGGCCTTCCCCGCCGTTTGGGCGGCGCACCAAATATTGGCGGCACAGGTTTTCAACCTGTGCACCGCCGGTCAGGGGGCGGCGCCCGTGATAACTTTCAAGGCTGATGACCAATAATTTCCCAAAAGCTCCCGTGTTCGAGTGCCGGCAGTGCGGGGAGTGCTGCGCCGGCCGGGGGGGCATCTTCGTCACCCCCCGGGAGGCGGAGGCCATGGCGGCGTTCCTGGAGATGTCCGGTGCGGAATTCCGCCGCCGCTTCGTGGAGGACTCCCCCCTGGGCCCCCGCCTCACCGTGGCCGACGGGGTCTGCGTCTTCCTGAGGGCGGGCAATCTCTGCCGGGTCCACCCGGTGAAGCCCCGCATCTGCCGCCAGTGGCCCTTTCTCCCGGCCCTGCTGAGGCACCCGGACGAACTGGAGCACGCCAAGACCGCCTGCCCGGGCCTCAACCCGGCATGCAGCCATGAGGAGTTTGTGGCGGCGGCTTTGAATCAAGGGAAACCTGGAGAATAACTATGGCAGAAGATATTAGAATTTGGAAAATTTTAGCAGGGGATAATTTATGTGAGTTATCAAAATCAAGGCTTGACATTGAAGAACGTATTGAAACATGGATAGAGAAAGATATTACAATTATATCAAATAATTTACTAATAATAGGGAGGCAGACTGTTACAGATTATGGCGGCATAATTGATCTTCTTTGCTTAGATAATAATGGAGATGTAACTATTATTGAATTAAAGCGAGATAAAACTCCTCGGGAGGTTGTCGCCCAAACTCTTGATTATGCTTCCTGGGTTAACAAATTATCTAATGACAGAGTAACAGAAATTGCTAACCAATATCTTAAAGAGAATGGTCCTTTGGAAAAAACCTTTCAAAGTTATTTTCAAACAGAATTACCGGAAATATTAAATGAAAACCATAAAATACTTATATTGGCTTCAGATATTGATTCAAGTTCGGAAAGAATCATTAATTATTTATCTGAGTCTTATGGTGTAGCAATTAATGCAATAAAATTTCAATATTTCCGGAATAACCAAAATGATGAATTTTTAGCAAGGATATTCTTAATCGATCCGGGACAAGTTGAAGTCAGAACCAGAAATATCCCCTCGACCAAAAGAAAACCACGTCTTAATTATGAAGAATTGCATGCAATAGCAGAACAAAAAGGTGTGGACGAAATTTATAACCGTATTTGTGAAGGATTAAAGCCTTTTTTTAAAACATATACGACACAGAGTTCTTTAGGGTTTGAAGCTATAACAGAAAAAGGAAGAAAATCTATTATTAGCCTAATACCTCAAGAAAGCGATCCAGAAAATGGTCTTAGGTTTCAGGTTTATTTATCTAGATTTGCTAATTTCTTTGATATTAGTGAAGATAGAGTTTCATCATTATTTTCGAGTAAGGAAAAGTGGGAATACTTTAAAAATGCCCCTCCAGAATGGTCAGGTTTTAAAGGATTTAACGCTTGTTGCTTTTGCTCCGTATAATGTGCTATAATTATCTAAAATATATAGCTAAATGGGGTGAAGATATGCAACAGCAAGCTCTCAGTCTGCTGCAATTTCAAAAAAAGTTTGGTA
>Ga0172375_10002033_pt1 | contig 32027 bp, 21 predicted proteins | sample LakKiv1m_FD_114537 | JGI IMG/M metagenome (GOLD analysis project Ga0172375, IMG submission 114537) | Freshwater microbial communities from Kabuno Bay, South-Kivu, Congo - kab_092012_11.1m | ecosystem: Environmental > Aquatic > Freshwater > Lake | place: Democratic Republic of the Congo... | reverse complement strand
TTTCAACCTTATGAATTATGCTCAAATCCCGGTACTGTCATTCCCGCGAAAGCGGGAATCCAGCATTTTTTATCAGATGTGGAACTGAACACGATGTAAAATATAAAAAGGTCTGATTAATAATGGAGTTATGGGGCATTAGCTCAGCTGGGAGAGCGCTTGAATGGCATTCAAGAGGTCAACGGTTCGATCCCGTTATGCTCCACCATTATTTTGAAAATAGCTGCGAGTTTCGAGATACGCGATGCGAATTAAAGCTGTGCTGTCAGGCGCCCTCGCCTGACAGAAATTAGTAAATTTTTGCGGGAGTAACTCAGTTGGTAGAGTCTCTCGTTGCCAACGAGATTGTCGCGGGTTCGAGTCCCGTCTCCCGCTCCCCAAGCCGCTTGGATTTTTCCGGCGGCTTTTTTTTTATGCCTTTCTGCATGTCCATTATACAGTCTGTCTGTATACTCCCCGGAGCTGTCATTCCCGCGTAACCAACTGTCCGAAAACGCCCGGAGCTGTCATTCCCGCGTAACCAATTGTCCGAAAACGCCCGGAGCTGTCATTCCTGCGTAACCAACTGTCCGAAAACGCCCGGAGCTGTCATTCCCGCGAAAGCGGGAATCTTGAAGATGCTATTATTACTAGACTTAAAATATTCATAATACTGTGTATTACTCTTTTCCTATTCTCGGAAAGAATATATAAGGCAAATCCGCAGTGCGAAAGTGCTTTTACCAATGCCCCATGCCCCAGGCCTAATACCTGCATTATTCAATACTTTTGTATCATTACAGTGATGGCTTTTTAAAAATTCCGATTTCTCTCCTCACAATCCCCCTGCATTGTTGAAAATTTCACAGATTATTATTATATTAAATCACTAATAAAACCAAATTCCAATTTAAATCAATGGGGAAATAATGAGAAACAGGTTCTTCTTAGTTTTTACCGCTATTTTATTGGCTTTATTTGCCGCCAGCTTATTCGCTCAGACAACTCACACCTATGTCGGCGCTAAAACCTGCAAAATGTGCCACAAAGGCGAAGCCAAATCGATGGTCTTCGAAAAGTGGGAAGCTTCCAAACACGCGCAAGCTGCCGCTAATATCCAGACTGCCAAAGATTTATCCGATAAATGTTACGCCTGCCACGCCACCGGCGCCGGGAAAGCCTCCGGCTTCAAAGCGGGCAGCGAAACCGCAGAACTGCTGTCCGGCGTGCAGTGCGAAGCTTGTCATGGTCCCGGTTCCGACTACAAAAAAATGAATGTGATGAAAGACCGTAAACTGGCCGTGGAAGCCGGTTTAATCGTTCCCACCGCCGAATCCTGCACCCAATGCCATAATACCTCACATCACAAAGATATGAAATTCGATTACAAGACCGCCTGGCCCAAAATCGCTCATCCCATTAAAAAAGCCCAGTAGTCCTGACCATATTTAATTTAGAGGCTGACCCTTATAAGTCAGCCTTTTTTGTTAAGTTCGCAAATCGGCAAGTCCGCAAGTTCGCAAGTCATTGGTAGTTTTTCCCAATGCCCAATGCCTAATGCCCAATGCCTGCTTTTCACTTGAACACTTGCGCACTTTTTTTACTGCCAATTATTGAATTTGACAAAAAATTTTATTAGATATATTAATCCGAGCGAAAAATATTTTACATTTCAACCTTATGAATTATGCTCAAATCCCGGTACTGTCATTCCCGTGAAAGCGGGAATCCAGCCTTTTTATCAGATGTGGAACTGAACACGATGTAAAATATAAAAAGGTCTGATTAATAAGTTCAATTAAAAATCTCAGCGCTCAACTCTAAAGGGGGCTTCCTTTTATGAATCCCAACGGTTCCATCAGCCGTAAAAAATTCCTTGATTATTTCTTCGGCGGAGCTATACTGGCTCTCGCCGTCAGCATCCTTTACCCCGTCATACGCTATCTTGTGCCGCCTAAAGTCATCGAAGCCGCCGTTTCCGATGTGATGGTGGGAAAAGTCGACGAATTTCCCCCTAATTCCGGCAAACTCTTCCGCTTCGGCAGTAAACCCGGTCTGGTAGTCCGTTCCGCCGACAACCAATTCACCGCTTTCCTCGCCACCTGCACCCATCTCGACTGCACCGTGCAATACCGGGAAGACCTGAAACTTATCTGGTGCGCCTGCCATAACGGCAAATACGACCTCACCGGGAAAAATATTTCCGGCCCGCCGCCCCGCCCTTTGACTCCCTTAGCTGTGCATATCAAAGGCGATGAAATCCATATCAGCGAACTTAAGGCTTAGGAGGCGAAATGAATACAATAATGAATTGGCTTAGAGAGCGAGTTCAAATCGATGAACTCCTCCATTTTATGCAGAAAAAAGAAGTCCCGGTCCATAAAGCCTTCCTTTGGTACTATTTTGGTGGGATTACCCTTTTTCTTTTTGTCGTGCAAGTTGTCACCGGAATGCTTTTACTGCTTTATTATAAACCCGGGGCGGACACCGCCTTCGAATCGGTGCAATTCCTCATCACCAAAGTCAAATTCGGCTGGCTCATCCGTTCCCTTCACAGCTGGTCGGCTAATTTGATGGTCTTTTCCGCCTTTGTCCATCTTTTCTCCAATTTCTTTGAAAAAACCTACCGTAACCCGCGGGAAATGACCTGGATTTCCGGAATGGTAATGTTCCTTCTCGCCCTGGGTTTCGGCTTTTCCGGCTACCTCCTCCCTTGGAATGAATTAGCCTTTTTCGCCACTAAAGTCGGCACCGACATCGCCGGAGTTATCCCTGTCGTGGGGAAACCGGCACTGCTGTTTCTACGCGGCGGTGAAGAAGTTACCGGCGCTACCTTGAATCGCTTCTTCGGCTTCCATGTTTCCATCCTTCCCCTAATATTCCTGCTCTTCCTCGGTATTCATCTGATTTTGATACAAGTCCAGGGAATGAGCGCTCCCCTGCATCTGGAAGGAAAAATCACCCGCCGTATGCGCTTCTTCCCCAATTTTGCCTTGCGAGATGTCGCCATTTGGCTGGTCGTCCTCAATATCTTAGTCCTGCTGTCGGTATTTCTTCCCTGGGAACTGGGCGTCAAAGCCGATCCCTACGCTCCTGCGCCCGCCGGTATCCGCCCGGAATGGTATTTCGTCTTTATGTTCCAGACCCTGAAATTCCTCCCCGCGCAAATCCTCTTCCTCGAAGGCGAACTTGTCGGTATCGGCGGCTTCACCCTCGCCGGAGTGATTTTAGTCCTTTGGCCCTTCTTCGACCGCAAAAGCAGCAAAGGCGAAAAACAGAAATTAGTCCCGGTCATTGGAACTATCGCCATTGTTTTTATTTTAGTTATGACAATTCTTGGTTATACGATAGGATAGCCATCGCGGGCGGTTGGATTCCTGAATCACAATGCAAAAATAGGAATATTTAGCTCGCGCGCTAAAATTAATCCCAATTCCGGAGAAAAAATGACGATTAACCTATTTTACATAATTCTAATAATAATTACATGTATTGCCGTTCCGATTTACGCTCAATCCGAAAAACCGGTCAATTCCTGCCTCGCCTGCCACGCCGAACTGGACGATGCTTTAGGCAAACCGGCTAAACTCATCAAGGATGATGTCCATCAGGAAATGGGCGTTTCCTGCGCTAATTGCCACGGCGGCGACCCCGCTTCCGACGACCCGGAAATCGCCATGAGCCCCCAAAACGGCTTCCTTGGCGCCCCTGACCCGCTGAAAATCCCCCAATTCTGCGGCCGCTGCCACAATGACCCGTCATATATGCGCAATTACAATCCCGCTTTACCCACCGACCAATTGGACAAATACTGGACTTCCCATCACGGTCAATTGAACAAAAAAGGCGACATAAAAGCCGCCGAATGCGTCTCCTGCCACAGCGTGCACGACATTAAACGCGCCAACGATCCCCGTTCCACCGTCTATTTCGCCAATGTCCCCGCCACTTGTTCGCACTGCCATGCCGATTCCGCCTATATGGCCGGGTACCATATCCCTATCAACCAGCATACGGAATTCGCGGAAAGCGTTCACGGTATCGCCGTTCTGCAGAAAAAAGACAGCGGCGCCCCCGCCTGCAACGATTGCCACGGCAACCATGCCGCTATGCCCCCGGGCGTCGCTTCCATTGGCCGAGTCTGCTTTCAATGCCATCCCGCAGAAGCCGAACTGTTCCTCGCCAGTGTACATAAAGACGCTTACGAAAACCTCGGCGTCGCCGAATGCGTCTTCTGCCATAATAACCATAAAATCCTTCCTCCTCAGGATGAATGGTTCGATATTAAAAATGCCGGCGCCATTTGCTTAAAATGTCATTCTGAGGGCGATGGCGGCTATAACGGCGCGCTGGCGATGCACAACGCCGTCGACAGCCTCCAGCGGAAATACGATGAAGCTCATAGTTTCCTGCAGACGGCGGAAGAACGCGGCGTCGAAGTTTCCGAAGAGGAATTCCAGCTCATCGAAGTGCGCAATTCTTTGGTCAATATCCGCAAACTGCTCCATTCCTTCAATCCTGATACCGTTAAAACCGTGTCCGCCGCCGCTTTCGCTCAAGCCGATTCCGTGCACAAAGCCGGTATCGCCGCGCTGGACGAAGTCAAAAACCGCCGCACCGGTCTTTTTATTTTTACCATCATTACTATTATCGCAGTGACTGCCTTAGTCCTGAAAATCCGTGCAAAAGAAGAAACAAGTAACAAGTAGCAAGACATTACGCTTTTCCGGGACTTTAGCCTGGAAATGGAGGCTTCACAGTTGTGGTGTCAGGCGGGGGCGCCTGACACCACGATGTATGTCCATTTCATAGACAGAACACTGAGCTTATCCATAATGAGTCCCGGGTCTTCGCTATTTTGTGTGGGTAGTTTGAATAATTTGTTTTTAAAATCCCCCTTTAATTCCCCCTTTTAAAAGGAGGAAAGTGGGGTGGAACAGCTGTTTGCTTTTCCCCCCTTTATTTAAAGGGGGGAAGGGGGGATCTTCACCAAAAATACCTACAATACCCTTAATCTGCTTGTCCCTTGTCTACATTAATCCGGGAATTTTTACCCACACGATTCAGCGAAGAGCCTGAGTCCCAAACCTGTCATTCCCCGCGAAACAGGCTGTCCGATAATGTTCCAAACCTGTCATTCCCGCGAAACAGGCTATCCGACAATGCTCCAAACTTGTCATTCCCGCGAAAGCGGGAATCCAGATGGTTGATAATTATGAAATTATGGATTCTGGCTTTTCCCGCCCCGCCCCGCAGGGGCTGCTGCGTAGCAGGGGTCACTGCGTGACCGGGACTACTGCGTAGCGCCAGAATGACCCACTTCGGGCGTTTGGGGACAGAACACTGTTCTGTCCCTGTAAAAACGCTTTTACTTTTAACTTGAACACTTGCTCACTTACCCACTCTTCTTTCCCCCTCCCCGGCATCGCCCCCATAAGGAACTTTCCGTAAACTCAGTTGTTTATACCTTTAGCATCCCTGGACAAATGTCTAATCATTAACAATCCCTGCATTATGAAAAAAGTTTACCTCGACCACAGCGCCACCACCCCGGTGGATAAACGCGTCGCCGAAAAAATCATCGAAACTATGACCATCGGTTTCGGCAATCCTTCCTCTGTTCACAGCTTTGGCCGCGCCGCCAAACAATTGATGGACGAGTCCCGCCAAATCATCGCCGAAATGCTGAAATGCGATCCGGCGGAAATCTTCTTCACTTCCGGGGGCACCGAAGCCGATAATTTAGCCCTCATCGGCACCGTAGAACCGGGAGAACACCTTATTACCACCGCCTACGAACATCACGCTGTCCTCCTCGCCGCCGAATACCTGCAGAAAAATGGCCGGACTTTGACCATCATCGCTCCCGACAAATTCGGTATCGTTCATCCCGAATCCGTCGCCGAAGCTATGACCGCCCAAACGAAATTAGTCTCCGTGATGCATATAAATAATGAACTTGGCTCTATCAATCCTATCGATAAAATTGCGGAAACGGTAAAAAACCGCAGCGCGCTGTTCCATATCGACGCCGTCCAATCTTTCGGTAAAGTCGACATCGATTTATCGCAAATCCCCATCGACTTGTTATCACTTTCCGGTCACAAAATTTACGGTCCTAAAGGCATCGGCGCGCTGTTCATCCGTAAAGGCACGAAAATCTCCCCCCGGTCCTTCGGCGGCCACCACGAACGAGGTATGCGCGCCGGCACGGAAAACCTCCCGGGCCTGGTAGGTTTAGGTCAAGCCGCCAAAATCTGCCGCGAAATGATGACGCAGGATGAAAACAAAATCCGCGCCCTGCGCGACCGCCTGCAAACCGGTATTCAATCCCGCTTCCCCGAAGTCTCTTTGAACGGTCATCCCTCGGATAGACTTTACAGTATCTGTAATCTTTCCTTCCCCGGTATTGAAGGCGAAACAATGCTGATGAGCCTCGATTTAGCCGGTATCGCCGTTTCCACCGGTTCAGCTTGTTCCTCCGGTTCTACCAAACCTTCACATGTCCTCACCGCCATCGGTCTGACCACCGAACAAGCCCATTCCTCTATCCGCTTTTCCCTTGGAAGGGAAAATATTAGGGAAGACATCGACTACACCATCGAAGAAATCGCCAAAACCGTCGAACGCGTTAAAAGTATGTCTTTTTAGTCTGCAAGTCTGCAAGTCCAAAAGTCGAAAGTCAAAAGGAAATACGACGCTGTCAGGCGCCCCGCCTGACAGCATGCTGATACTCTGTCAGGTCTTTAGCGAAGCGAAGCCCTGAAAGATACCATATTTTCATGCTTCGTTGTGCCGCCCCGGCGGCATGAGGGTTGGCTTTGCTTTTACTAACGACCAACGACTAACAACTGACGACCGCATTTCACTTGCCTACTTGAGTACTTGAACACTACTTTCGTGGTGTCAGAAGCCTCCGCCTGACACCATATCAACAGTAACCCAACCGGAAAAAATTACCCACCTTACGATTTCATTTCTCCCCCATCTATTTAATAATCAACCGGATAAAAACTCTCTGAAATGGCATAATCATTGCCTTGTAATTATCGGATTATTATTCTCATTCAATCTCTTCCCTTCTTTTAAACAAGTAACGCTAAATGCTGCAAAACACTTCTGACTCCTATAAAACTAATGGCTCCGTCTTGGGCGGCGGGGATTCACCATCTTTTTTTAAAGGCGCTTCCACCCTTGATAAAAACTATCGAATGGTCGTCGCCGTCGATGCCGGCGGGATTGAAGACCGAGGCACCCGCAACCGCGGTATCGGCAAATTCCTCATCTATCAATTCAAAGCCCTGCTCAAGCATAAACTCGATTGGCAATTCGTCTTCTGCGGCATTGAATCCGCGCCGGGGAAAGAAATCCTGGAATACTACGGCGATCTGCCCAATTTCAAATATATCTTCTGGGATAAACTACCGGATATTAACGCCAATCTGCTCTACCTGCCCAATCCCTTAAGTCTGACGATGCCACACATTATGGATATCGCCAAAATGCTGAAACTGCCGCTGGTCTGTACTTTTCACGATTTAATCCCGCTAATCTTTCACCAAATGTACCTCGACCATAGCGAATTCTATAAAAACTTCTATATTAAGCAAATCGATAGGCTAAGTCAGGAATGTGACCTCTTTTTGTGCAATTCGCAATACACCGCTCAGGATTTGTCCGTCCGAGTCGGGATCCCTTCCGTGAAATTAGGCGTCATTTCCGCCGGCGTCACCGATAAATTTTCCGTCAGACCATCGGATGGTACCATCGATTCCGTGATGTGGAAATTCGGCTTGGAAAAAAAACGCTTCTTCCTCTTTACCGGAGTGCCGGATCAACGCAAAAATTCTCAAGGTATGTTCGCCGGATTGGAAATCGCCCGGCAGGCTTTGAAACAGGATCTTAAACTTGTCTTCGTCGGCGATATTCCGCAGTTTCTCATTGACGGCCTGCGGAAAATTCACCGCGCCGTCGGCTTGCCCGATGAATTAGTCCAATTCACCGGTTATCTGCAGGACAGCGAACTGACCGTCTTCTATCATTCCGCCTTAGCCCTGCTTTTCCCCAGCCTTTACGAAGGCTTCGGACTGCCCATCGTGGAAGCTATGACCGCCGGACTCCCCGTCATCGCCGGAAATAATTCTTCCCAGCCGGAAGCCGCCGGCGACGCAGCTATCCTCCTCGATGTCTATAACATCGAACAAATCGCCAAAGCCATCGTGGATGTATGCAGTAAACCTGATCTAAAGGAGGAATTATCTCGGAAGGGAAAAATCCAAAGCAAAAAATTCACCTGGGAACGCACCGCGGAACTGACCGCAGAATATCTTGGTAAATACCGCAGATAATTAGAAAGGTGTCTGGTGAGGACACTTGACACCGCAGTTTTAAATGAGAAAAACCGTAAAAAAAGCGTGGTGTCGACTTTCTGCACTCGACACCGCCTATTTGTGAATTATACCAGTTCTGACTAATATTTTCCGATTGTAGGGACAGAACACTGTTCTGTCCCTACTTAAACAGCGAAAAAACTTTTTGGAAACGGTATAACCTTGTATTTCATTACACTTAAGTCATAAGTCTTAAGTCCTGAATTCTGAGACTTGAGCCCTGAATTAATACACGCCCCGACATCCTCCTTAAATCACAATCAAAGTCGCCCCCGCCACTCCTAAAATTATCCCTACCGCCCGTAAAAAGTTTATCCTTTCTTTTAAAAATATCGCCGCTAATATAAATACGAAAATATTGCTGGTCTGATTCAAAGCCGCCGCAATCGAAGCCTCCGTATATTTCATCCCCATTATCCATAATATCATCGCCAAATAAGCGCCTAAAAACGAGCCCGTCCAGGTATAAATTTTCCTCTTATCGCTGACTAAAGTCTGCAATATTTCTTTCCGCTTGCCCTCCAAAGCGAAAATGATCAATAACACCAATATTCCTCCCGCCAGCCGAATTTCCGTCACCCACAAAAGCGCGGTCCTTTCCAATATCGGTTTGATAATGACAATCCCTACCGCCATCGTCAACATCGCCATTGCCCCGTAAAATAATCCCCAGAATAATTCGTTTCTGCTTAAATTCGGCGCGCTTTTTATCCGGACCGCCGTGGCGATAGCCGAAACGATCATTACCGTCCCGATAATCTGCATTACGGTCAATCTCTCCCCCAATATCAGCATGGAAAATCCGATGATAAACGGACTGTATAGACAATCCACAATCGCCGACAATCCCGCGCCTAGTATATTCAAACTCTTAAAAAACAACGAATCCGATATACCTATCCCCAGCGCTCCGCTCAGTAATAACAGAAAATAATCTGTGGAAGTCAAATCGGTGGGAAAAGGCCGGTTCATTAAAGCGATGGTGGGGAATATTAGTACCACCGCCATTAAATTCTTGAACATATTCAAAGCGTAAGGATGAACACTCTCTCCGCTCTTCTTAAACAAAATCACTGCAAACGCCCAAGTCGCCGCCACTACTAATGCGGAAACCTCCCCTAAATTCGTGGTCAGATAATTCATCGGTGTATCCGGTATAGGCGCTTAGGCTACTCACATCGACAAAAAATTGTCGATAATTTGACCTACGATGTGGCGTCAGGCGCCCCCGCCTGACGCAATTTATCCTTTTACTAAAAATCTGGTGTCAGACGATGGCGTCTGACACCACAACTGCGCAGCCACTTTTACCGGGCTTTAGTCCCGGAAAAAGCGTAGAACTCTTATGTCAGTACAATGCCTCTTAGTAAGTATAACATACCGTCTCTTAAAAATCTTTTCCAAAGCGTCATTCTGGCGCTACGCAGTAGTCCCTGCGGGAAAAACCAGAATCCATTGCTTTTATTAGACTTACAATTTCAAGCACACGAAAAGACTTTTAGAACCGGTAGAACTTAAATTTAGCCGTAATATTTTTCACAAGCAAATTTATTCAGGATTGAATTACCTGAAGGTCGGATATCAAAGTTTCCATATCAAGCGCTCTCGCTTGACAGCTAACTGTATTATTCTTTGAGGTTAGTTTTATTGCGTCATTGCGAAAGGCTGAAAGCCTTGAAGCAATCCCCTGTTTTATGTGAAACAATCAAACTAACCTCGTTGATATCTACAGCTAACCTGTAAAAATTTTCGTAAAACGATACCGTGGTGTCAGGTGTCCTCACCTGACACTAAAATGGTTTCTCCCTTCAGTATAGCGGTGTCCCGCGTGACAGCCGGACGATAAAAATTTTTTCAAAAATTGGCTAACAATATACCGTGGTGTCAGATGTCCTCACCTGACACTAAAATGGTTTCTCCCTTCAGTATAGCGGTGTCCCGCGTGATAGCCGGACGATAAAAATTTTTTCAAAAATTGGCTAACAATTTGATAATTATCAGGAAATTTTTAACTTATAGGTTTTAGGGTAGTATTTAATGAAAAATCTCTGCCTCTTTACCCATCTCATTTTCACTGCATAAATCCCGGAGTAATATGAATATTTGCGTTGGTCACAGCTTTAATCTTAATGCTGAATCCGCTGTCGATGAATTGGCGGAATCGCTTCATCAGGATAATATTAAATTAGCGCTCTTTTTCGCTTCACCGGAGTATTCGCCCGAGGAAATTTCCTTTGCCTTTCGGAAAAAATTTCCCCAAAGCGATGTTGTCGGCTGCTCCGCCGCCGGCGTCATTTGTTCGCAGGGATTTGTCAAAAACGGCATTGTCGGTGCTTCTTTCGCCGGAGCGGATTTTCGCTGCGCCGTCTCCGTCATAGAAAATGCTAATACTTTTAATACCGGCGCTGGAATTGAAGCGGTAATAAACTGCGGCAAATCTTTGGATACCTCCCCGGAAAAACTCTCTTCGCATAAACACCTCGCTATCACCCTGATCGATGGCGCTTCCCAAGCCGAAGAAACCATCATCTCGACTTTAGCCCTCGCCGCCCCACAAATTAAAATTATCGGTGGTTCCGTCAGCGATTTCAGGCAATTCTCGCAAACTTATATCTCGCATAATGGCGCCATCTACCGCAATGCCGCCGTTTTACTATTGCTGGAATTGAATGAACAATTTACCGTCTTTTCCCAGCATCATTTTATTCCCACCGATAATGAAGTGGTGATTTCCAAATCCAGTCTCAATCAAAGATCCATCCGGGAAATCGACGGCCTTCCCGCCGCGGAAAGATACGCCCAACTGCTGAATGTCGAGTTGGCTCAGCTTACTAACGATTTAGTCATCCAGCATCCTTTTGGCTATAAAATCGATGACAAATATTATATTCGCTCGGTAATTTCCGCTGAAGATGGCCATTTGCGAACCGCCAGCGCGATTAATGACGGAACAGTTTTGACTATTATGAAACCGGGGGATATTATCGGTAATACCAGGGAAATGGTCGAACAAATCCGGAAAAACTTCGCTTCGCCGCATCTTCTCCTGCTTTTCAACTGCTTAGGCAGATATGAAGAAACCGAAGCCAAAGGTATTACCAAGGACATTCACTCTATTGTAAACTTCTGCCCCCTTATCGGTTTTAATACTTATGGTGAACAATTCGCTTCGCTCCATATCAACCATTCTATTACCGGAGCGGCTTTTTGAAATTCTTCGGCTGGGGAGTGCAATAACAAGTTTTCAGGATTCGGCGTTCCAGAGACAAATAAATCGTTGTTATACCGGTTCCGATTAATATTTTCGATTGTAGGGACAGAACACTGAGCCTATCCCACAATTAATAAAAAACGCCAAAATCCGTCATTCCCGCGAAACAGTCTGTCCGAAAACGCCCCGGAGCTGTCATTCCCGCTTTCGCGGGAATGACAAGGTCAGACGGTATTCCGGGACTGCCTGACTGTTCTGTCCACGCCTAAACATGCGAAAAACCTTTTTGGAAACGGTATACAAGTTATGGATTTACTATTTCTGCATATATTTATTTCTTTAGACTTTCGACTTGCAAACTTGCAGACTTGCTCACTATTTTAAATCATCTAAATTTCCACCGATATGACTGACATTCCGAACAAGACTCTTCATCAGCTCCGCCGGGAATTGGAAGCGGCGCAAAAAACTATCGAAGCGCTGAAAAAACATCAGGTGACCGTCAGATCCACCGCTTTTGAAACTCCCGGCGCTTTTGAAAAATTAATCCAGCTGGAGAAACTGGTTGAAAAAAGGACGGAAGAACTGCTCCGCAGCCGGGAAGAAGTCGAAGCAGCCAATACTAATTTGGAAAAACTAGTGATGGAGCGGACCCGGCGTTTATCAGAAGTAAACCGTGATCTTAGTGTTGTCAGCGAAATCGGACGCATCGTTTCCGGCAGTCTGGATATCGACCTTATCTTAAACAGTGCCATGAACAAACTGCTGGAAATCACCGGACTTAAAGCCGGAGGATATTTCCTGGTCGACCGGGAAAAAGGCGAACTTTTTACCGCCGGCGGATTCAATCTCTCCGATAAGTTTAAAACCACTACTCAAAGAGCCAAAATCGGCGCCGGTATTTCCGGTACCGTCGCTTTGACCGGAAAAACTATCATCGTCAATGATATTAAACGCTCGGATCTGGTCAGTGATTTAGTAAAAGATGTCTTTGCCAATGACGGATTTCAAGGTCAAATCAGCGTCCCGCTGAAGAGGCAGGAACGCGTCATCGGAGTGATGAATCTCGTCTCCGCCGTCGGACAAACTATCTCCGAAAAAGATATTCCTATGCTGGAAGCGGTGGGAAATCATATCGGCGTCGCCCTGGAAAACGCTCAGCTTTATCAGGAAACCCGCCAACGCTTGAATGAATTGGAATCGCTGATCAAAACTACCGCCCTCATCAGCTCTAATCTTGATCAGGATACCCTTCTAAACACCATTGTCGATGAAGCTGTAAAAGTGTTTGGAATGGATGCGGTTAGTATTATGCTTTTGGATGAATTGGAAGATGTATTCCTGATTAGTGCCGCTAAAGGCTTATCCGATCTATATATCTCACAACAGAGAATCCCCCGCAGATTAGCCGAATCCGCCCTTAATATTGCCCAATCTCTAACTCCTATTTTTACCCCGGATTTGAGGGAAACGCCGTTTGGTAATGTCGAACTTATAAAGCGCGAAAACCTTGCCAGTAATTTAGCTACTCCCCTTATCAGTAATCAAAAACTGATGGGAATACTGAATTTGTACAGTAAAAACGAGCCCAGAATTTTTACCAATCACGAAATAAATTTAGCCCGCGCTTTTGGCGACCAAGTCAGCATTGCACTGGAAAACGCCCGCAGTTTTCATACAGTAGTCAGAAGCGAAAACGAACATAAGTTTCTCTATGAAATCGGGCAGAATATCGTCTCCAGCCTTGATCTGGATCAAACCCTGAAATTCATCGCCGATGGTATCCCCAGCCTGTTTCCTTCTTATAGCACCGCGATTATGCTGTTAAATGAAGAAGCCACCACCCTAAATGTCCGAGCTTATAAAGGCCCGGCAAATTCGCCCAGAACCGATACCACTGTTCCGGTCGATTCCGGCATCACCGGCAATACTGCCAGAACCGGCGAGCCGATGATTGTCCCCGATGTCCGCAAAAATCCCCTCTACCTAAAAGGGCTCGATGAAGTCAAATCCGAAATCTGCGTCCCCCTGATACATCAGGACAAAACTATCGGCGTCATCGATCTGGAATCGGATCTGTTAAACGCTTATGACGATAGACACAAATATCTCCTCACCAGTCTGGCGAATATGGCGGCTATCGCCATCGAAAACGCCCGCAGCTATGAAGAATCCCAAAGATGGTCCAAACACCTCCGCGCCATCCAAAAATTAGGCAGCGATTTGAATTCCATTATGGATATCGATCAAATCGCTTATAAAGTGGTGCATGAATTGGTCGAAGTGCTGGATTCCGACGACTGCCGAGTCTATATCCTCGATGAAAACAGATGCGAATTGAGAGCCATTGCCCAATGGTCGAAATCGACCTACTATTCCTTCAGCGATCTGGAAGTGCTTAAAGTCGAAGTCGGTGAAGGCATTACCGGGAATGCCGCCCTCACCGGCCAGCCGGAATTGATCAATGACGCCAATCTTCACCCTAAAGCGATTACTATCCCCGGCACGCAGGATATTGATGAATCGATGCTGATTTCACCGATGCTCTTTGAAAACAAGGTCAAAGGTGTCATTTCCCTATCCAAACTTGGACTAAACCAATTTTCCCCGGGTCACCTAAGATTATTAACCATTTTCGCCGGTGAAGCCGCCATTGCGCTGGAAAACGCCCGCCTGCACAAAGAAAAATTGGATCAATTAAACGAAATTAAACGGCTTAAAGACTTCAACGAAGCCATTGTCGAAGGGTTGGAAGAAGGCATCCTGATTGAAGACGACCTGGGGAATTTGACCTTTATCAATCCCAAATTGGAGCAGATTTCCGGCTACAAAGCCAGAGAACTCATCGGTAAACACTGGTCCACCTTATTCGCCCCCAGATTTCACCCGGTCATCGCCGAAGAAACGAAAAAACACGCTAAAGGACATTCCAGCCGTTACGAAGCGGCTTTGATGAATAATCTGGGCGATGAAATCCCCATATTTGTCTCCTCCCGCCCGCTATTTAGCCAAGGCCGGCTGGTCAGCGTCCTCACCGCGGTTTCCGACATCAGCGAACTGAAAAAGATGGAGCTGAAAATGGTGCGGAACGCCCGTCTGCGGGCTTTGGGAGAAATGTCCGGCGGGGTGGCGCATGATTTTAACAATGTCCTGGGAGCCATACTTGGCCGTGTCCAGCTGCTCATCAAAACTCAATCCGATAGCAGGATTATCGACGGACTACGCATTATCGAAAAAGCCGCGCTGGACGGCGCTTCCACCGTAAAACGCATTCAGGATTTCACCCGCACCCGCACGGATGACAAATTCGCCCAAATCGATATTAATGAAATCGTCGCCGACGCCGTCTCTATGACCAGAGTCAAATGGAAAGAGGAAGCCGACGCCGAAGGGATTGTCATCCATATCGAAACCAGGCTGGGCGCTTTGACTCCCACCGCCGGCAATCCCGGGGAATTGCGGGAAGTCCTGACCAACCTAATTTTTAACGCCGTCGATGCCTTGCCTGAAGGCGGAAAAATCACCATTACCACCCGGCAGGAAGGTAATAATATCCTCATCACTATCGAAGACAACGGCGCTGGCATCGATCCCGCCATTATCGACAAAGTTTTCGATCCCTTCTTTTCCACTAAGGGGGTCAAAGGCACCGGCTTAGGATTATCCGTCAGTTATGGCATTGTTTCCCGTCATAAAGGCGAAATTATGGTCAATTCCAAACCCGGCAGCGGCAGTATTTTTACCATCAAACTCCCGATTTTGGAAATGAGACCGGAAAGGACCGACAATGCCAGCGTAAAATCCGCCGCTAAAATGTCTTTGAACACGGTAGTTATCGATGATGAAGAAGCTTTACGGAATCTGTTAGCGGATATTTTAACTTTGGAAGGACATCGGGTGTGGGTGGCTAAAAGCGGGATGGAAGGTGTGCAGCTCTTTAAAGATAATAATCCGGACCTCGTTTTCACCGATTTGGGGATGCCGGTTATGTCCGGCTGGGAAGTGGCCCGCGAAATCAAACGCAGTAAAAATATCCCCATCGTAATGGTGACCGGATGGGGCGATCAAATCGATAAAAACCGTCTGAAAGAATCTCAAATCGATGCCGTTATCGCCAAACCTTTCAGCATCGAAGAGATCAGCCATGTAGTTCAAGAACTCCAAGACAAAGGAAAACTGGGGAAAAAGTAAATCCATCAGACTTGTGGTGTCGACTCTCTGCTGTCTACACCAAGAGCCTGTAATATAGAGGCATGTTGTCGACGGATGAGCATAGACTGCACAAGAGACTTTTTCGAATTATACTGATTCTAAGAAGTCTTTTCGTATGTTTTCCGTAGGGGCTTGATTAATCAAGCCCTTACATCAGAACATCATTTTTAGGATAGTGTCCAGATATAATTGTGTGGTCATCCGCAAGGGTGCTGCAGACTCCCTGAAGTCTGCAGCATATATCAATATTACAATTACTTGGCGAAGGGTGCAGGGATCCTGCGCCACTCCATAACAGCTATTAACAACTATATAATGACATCACCATTTTTAGAACCGGTATACATAAATTCTACATTCTTTATTCCTTGTTCGCTATTCGCTTTTGTTTTTCTCTGTGATATTCTATGTCCTCTGCGCCTCAGTGGTGCCGCTTTTACTTTGCTGTTAAATCACAAATCATATATCATATATCATATATCATATATCGCTGTTACCCCCGGAACCGTCCCTTCATGTAAATAAGTAATTCCCCCCGCCATCGAAAATTCCCGGATATTTTCCAATCCCGCCTCTTTGAACAATTTGGTCAGCTCCTCCGGGCGCAAAAAATCCTGAATCGAATCCGGCAGATACTGATACGCCGCCTGATTGCCCGCTAATATCCTTCCCAGCCGGGGAATGACATTTTTGAAATACCAGAGGAAAAACTTCCTTAACTTCAAATTCCTGGGAAAGGTCATTTCCAAAATCAAGACCTTTCCCCCGGGTTTCACTACCCGGCGCATTTCCCGCAAAACCTGATTTTTGTCCGGGATATTCCGAAGGCCGAACGCCGCCGCCGCCGCATCGAAACTTCCGTCTTGGTACGGCAGAGCCCGCGCATTGCCTTCAAAAAAAGTAATTTGTGAATTTAATCTACGCTTATTAACCTTTCGTACACCCTCCTCCATCATCCTGCGCGAAAAATCCAATCCGCATACCTGCGCTTCCTGAGCCCGCCGGGCAAACGCTATCGCCAAATCCCCGGTCCCAGTCGCCACATCTAAAATCTTTTCCGCTTCCGGCGTCATCCGTTTAGCGGTAAACTTCCTCCATCTAATATCGAGTCCCGCAGTCAATATATGATTCATCAAATCGTATTGCGGGACTATATGATTAAAGATGTAACGGACATTCTCAATCCGTTCCTTCTCTCCCCAATCAGTCAGCGGTTTATTGCTAAAATATTTTTTTTGCATATGCTAAGTTTTAAAATTACTTTAAAAATAGCTGCTTGAACAGACTAAAGTCTGTTCTCCTAATGAATTGGAGGTCGGACTTTAGTCCGACATCTTATCAAACCGGGCTTTCAGGCGGCCCGCCGGCAGCAAATTTCCTTGCTCCCATGCTCCGGCGTGGGAACGCATACCAATGGAAGAACCTTACCCACAGATAAATCTGTGGGCTATTATGACATCGCTGATTAATAGCCCAGCGATTTATCGCTGGGAGACGCTCTCGCTTAACACTCTTTAATAACTTGAGAAATTCCCTAAAAAATCGTAAATTGTTGTTTGCTAAAATTTCTGTCAATGTCAATACTGTAGGACCGCCCTTAAATGTTAAGGCAGCAATTAAAATCCAAAATTCACCGCGCTAAAATCACCGATGGCAATGTTGAATATGAAGGCAGTATTTCTATTCCCGAAGAATTGATGCAGGCGGCGGATATTTGGCAGGGTGAAAAAGTCCTGGTCGCCTCCATTACTAGCGGAAACCGGCTGGAAACCTATGCTATTCCCGGTAAAAAAGGCTCCCGTGATATCGTAATGAACGGCGCAGCCGCGAAATTAATCAATGTGGGCGATACCGTTACTATTATGTCCTTCGCTTTAGCCGATTACCACATCACCCCCCGGATATTGCTGCTGAGCGACCGCAACGAAGTCATCGCCGAAAGGGGATTTTAAATTTTGGATTTGGGATTTAGGATTTAGGATTTAGGTGCTTACTATGCGCACATCGATAAAAAATTGTCGATAATTCCGAAACTTTGTGGTGTCGGGCGCCCTCGCCTGACACCTCCTTATCCTGTTAATCATGTAAATCCTGTCAAATCGCTTTTGCTTTTACTTTTAGCTTTAAGCTTGTTTATAATCCTGTCAAATCGCTTTTGTTTTTATCCCCTTTATCTCCTTCATCCTTGTTAATTGCTTTTGTTTCGAATTTTGAATTTATCTAAAATACCCTTCTTTCCCGCATACCCCGCATCTATTCCCTTTTAAATTTACCACCGACACCGCATATCCCCATCGTTCCACTAACACGCTCCCGCAATGCCGGCATTCGCTGTTGTTGCCTTTGGACATAGAAATATTCCCCACATAAACCCAATCCAGTTTTTCTTTGGCGATTTCATAAGCCCGCAGGATGACCGCCGGTGAAGTTGCTTCAGCTTTATACTTGAACCGGGGAAAATAGCGGGAAAAATGCAGTGGAATCTCTTTACTCAAAAAACTTACCCAATCGACCGTCTTCCGTATCTGCGCCTCGCTGTCGTTAGCGCCGGTCACCAATAATTGCGTCAATTCGATATGCACTCCCGCTTTATAAGCCGTTTCGATAGTGTTCAATACCGGCTGTAAATGCACACCGCCGCAAATCTTATAATAAAAATCGTCCTCCATCGACTTCAAATCGATATTCATCGCATCTACCAGCGGCAGCAATCTGGCTAAAGGTTCCGCATTGATATATCCGTTTGTTACCAATACATTCACCATCCCCGCCTGCTTATTTTTCGCGCCGCAATCCAGTAAAAATTCGTACCACATCAATGGTTCGCTGTAGGTGTAAGCCAATCCGATGGAACCCCGCCGCTTCGCCAATGCAACCAATTCCCCGGCATTTATGCTTTGTGTGGGAACAGTAAACTGCGATATATCGCAATTCTGGCAGAATTTACAATTGAAATTACAGGAATTTGGTCCGGCGGATAAAATCTGCGAACCCGGATGGAAATGATACAGAGGTTTCTTTTCGATAGGATCTAACGCGGCGGATGCAGTCCGCCCGTAATTGACCGCAATTAATCTCCCCCCAAAATTTTTCCTCCCCCGGCACACCCCGGTCTGTCCTTCGCTCAGCGTGCAATAACGGGGACATATCTCACAGACTAACCGTTTGCCCTTCCGCCGGTAAAAAGGCACCTCCACCTCTATGTTTGATTTCGATAAATTGAACATTTATCGCAATTTGAATTCCAAAATTCTAATCTACGATTTATTCACTTCAAAAAATCAAGCGTCAAGTAAAGAGCGCCCAATGCCTGATACCCAATGCCAAGTGCCTATTGCCCAATGCTTATTGCTTGTCATTTCTTCCGCTTCGGCGGGATCGCCATATATTCTATATGTGTCGTTGTCTCTTCCAATAAATCGTCGGCCAGGGGGACATAATCTTTAAAGGACGGTTTTTCTTTTGGCTTATCCGCTTTTTCCAGCTTCTCTTTGGTTTCAGCCAATTGTTTACCCAAATATTCGCATTTGGATTGCAGCGCGGAATACTTCGAAGTCTGCATCTCCAATCTTTCCGCCAGAACCACTAAAATCTTTTTGGTGATAGAAGGAAACAGTTTGATAATCCCATCTATGCCCCCCCGGTAAACCATAACCTCGCTGTTTACTTCAGCTTTCACCGTCACTGTGCGCGGTTTCCCTAAAATCGAACTCATTTCCCCGAATACTATACCCTGCCCCTTGACCTCGTTGACCTTGTTTTCGCCTTTATATATCCCTAACACCCCCCGCATCAAAATATAGATGATAGAACTTCCCTGCCCCTCTTTCAGAATTGTTTCTCCTTCGAGATAGAGATATAATTCGCTGTTGCTGTCCGGGCTTTTTATTTTTTCCATAGGAAGCTCCGATTTATTATTGTAGGGACGAGGCAACGCCTCGTCCAAAGGACAGGACGAGACAGGGTCTCGTCCCTACAAATACAAAAACGCACAGCTTTTCATAGATAACGATTTTATGAATAATACAGGCAAAATATTGAGCCTTGAGTCTTGAGCCCTGAGCCTCTATTGATTATTCGCCAGAAAATCCCTGTACATTACCGGACGCCGGCTGATATTCGCCTGACTGCGGATGAAATCCAGCGTTTTCCGCTCTTCGATATCGTCGATCACTTTTTCCCGGTTTTTCTCTTCTTTGAAATATTCTCTCATAGTTTCCACATCAGCTCCGCTTTCCCCGATCGCTTGTTCGATCACCGTATCGACTTCTTCCTGCGCCGCCTGCAGATTATTCTTCTCAATCAATCTCTTTCTCAAAATATACCACTTCAGGTTTCTCACTGCCGAAGGTTCATATCTCTTGCGGAATTCATCTTCATTGATCTTTTCTCCGTCTCGCTTGGCGTTCTCTAACAATTTCTCCAAATAATTTTCCAGCATCGAAGGCGGCACATCGATGCGGTTATTTTCGATTAAATTCTGCACCAGCCGGTTGAGCATCTTCACATACGACCGCGAATTCGACTGCTGGGTTATTACGCCTTCAATCCCCTTCCGCAAATCATCTATTGTCTGGTAATTTTCGCCGATGCTCTGAGCGAAAGCGTCATCCATTTCCGGCAGCTCTTTATGCTTTACCTCTTTAATATCGAAACGGTACCATACTTCCTTCGGTTCATTCTTCTCATCTGCCTGAGTTTTAAACGAAACTATGACCTGCTCACCTGCTTTCCGGCCCAGCAATTGTTCATCCAATTCCGGTCCGAAAGCATTCTTCCCAATCTCTACGGCAATATCTTTCCAATTATGCGTCAAAACCGGCACTCCGACCCTATCCGTTTCCTGCACATCGGTCGTCACCACGCTTCTATGGTCGATGGCGTCTTCCCAGTCGGAAATTACCGCGCGCTCTTCCCTCAGCATATTCATCCCCGCTTCCACATCGCCCGCTTCCACCGTTACTTCTTCCAAATAAGTCTGCAGGTTATCCCATCCTTCTATCTCTAATTCCGGCATCACTTCCACTATCACTTTGAAAGTAAAAGGTTTGCCCGCGCCGAAATCCACATCTTTAACATCGCCGGGCGCGACGGGATCTATCTTCGCCTGTTCCAAAGCTTCACTGTAATGCTCTTTCACCATTTCATCCAAAGCTTCCGCTTCGATACTGCCGCCGTAAAGTTTTTTCACCATCCCCAAACTAACCTTACCCCGCCGAAAACCGTCTACCCTTACATTTTGACGATAGTATTCGTATTTTTCATTTAATAATTTCTCCCACACTTCTCCGGGAATTTCTACCGACAATTCGATTTGACTGCCGCTGATTTTATTGCTGGCTACCTGCAAAATTTTCCTCTCGAAACTTTACTGATGTTATAATTAATAGTTGATATGACTGGTGCGAAAGGGGGGACTTGAACCCCCATGTCTTTTGGACACTGGATCCTAAGTCCAGCGCGTCTGCCAATTCCGCCACTTTCGCAAAAAAATATAACCTATAAATATAATAAATTTATCAAATCTAAGCAAGTATCAATGCACTATATACAAACTTGCAGTTAAAACTCCGATTGAATCCACCCCTTTCCCAATTAGATACCTTTCTATCCCCTCTATCACTTCTATCGCTATCCGCGGATTCTTATAAGTTGCGCTTCCCACCTGCACCGCCGCCGCCCCGGTGATAATGTATTCCACCGCGTCCGGCCAATTCATAATCCCTCCGCAGCCGATAATCGGGATCTTCACCGCCTGCCGCGCCTGATATACCTTCGCCAAATTGACCGGCTTAATCCCCGGCCCCGAATACCCTGCTGTCACAAACGGAATCCGCGGCTTCCGCGTTTCAATATCCACCGCCATCCCCAATACCGTATTTGCCACCGTCAATCCGTCCGCCCCCGCCGCTTCCGCCGACTTCGCTATCGGCGCAATATCCGCCACATTGGGCGTCAACTTGACAATAATCGGCTTGTCCGTCGCTTTTCGGCAGTCAGCCGTAATCCTGCCCACTGCTTCACTGTCCGCCCCAAACAATAATCCCCCCTTTTTTACATTAGGGCACGATACATTCAATTCATAAGCCGCCACTCCCTCTTCCCCATCCAATATCCGTATCAATTCGCCGTAATCGCCTTCATCCTTGCCCGCGATATTGACAATCACCGGAATGCCGAATTTCACCGACTGCGGCAGCGCTCTCCCGATAAAATTCTCCACCCCGATATTCGCCAATCCGATGGAATTCAACATCCCATACGGCAATTCCCAAATCCGGGGCTGGGGATTGCCCAGCCGAGGCTCCAAAGTGATCGTCTTGGTCACCATCGCCCCCAGCCGGGAAATCTCCATCAGCGGCGCATATTCCCCCCCATAGCCGAAAGTTCCCGAAGCGGTCATCACCGGATTCTGCAAAGTCAATCCGCCGATTTTAACCGTCATATCCACCGGATTCTTCTGCACGGTCTTTTCACCCATTTTGCCTCCAATAACTATCATCGATGTAATCGAAAGGAAACACCGGCCCATCCTTGCACACTAACTTGAAACCATCTTTCACCGGAACCGCGCATCCCTGACATACTCCCATCCCGCACGCCATCCGGTTTTCCAGTGAAAATTCCCCTTTAATTCCTTCCCTTATCATCAATTCTCTCAATACTCTTAACATCGCCTTAGGCCCGCAAGCGTAAATATAGGGCTGAGGGATAAAGTTTAAATGTTTTTCCAAAGCCTCGACTACCGTTCCCCTAAATCCTTCCGAACCTTCGTCGGTGGCGATTGTCAACTCTTTGTATAAAGCTTCTTTCTTATCGAAAGGGATTTCCTTATTATTTCTTGCGCCCAGAAAAAAGCGGAAATCTCGTCCGTCATTATACAATCTGCCGGCGAAAAACTTCAGCGGCGCCGCGCCCACGCCGCCCCCAACTAAAACCGGAGTGCATTCTTCCGGCGCGGAAAAACCATTCCCCAGCGGCCCGATTATATCCCACTTGCCCGGTAAATTGACTAAAGTTTCCGTCCCCTCTCCTACCGTCTTGATTAATAATTCCAATTCCGTCCATCTGACATTCTGAATGGAAAACGGCCGCCGCAGGAAAAATTTGTCTCCCGCGTCGATTTCCACAAACTGCCCCGGCTGAGCGTATTGGTGAATCCGCTCACTGTTCAATCTGAACTGATACAACGCCGGCGCAATCTGCCTGCGCTCCAGAACTTCCGCCTTTTCCTGAAAAATCTGTTTAGTCATTACCTATAATCCCAATTCCTGCTTTTTTCTGTGACGCAGTGGTGATGCTTATATGTTTGCTTTTATCGGCTTTTATCGGTATTAATCTGCGGTTCAAATAAACATCGACTATCGACCAACTGTGTAATTATTAACCACTGCTTTTGTTTTTCCGTTTTTTTCCTGTGCCTAATGCCCAATGCCTGATGCCGCTTTAGCTTTCCCCGAATTCCCAAATTCCCGAACTCCTGCCTTACTTCTTAAACAACACTATCTGTTCAATCCTCACTTCCACCGGCCGATTCCCAATCTTTCCCGCCGTATATCGAAAATCCGCCGCCGCTTCTTCCGCCGCCTGACCAAAACCGTAACCGGTCGGCGCTTCAGCAATTACTTCAATATCCTTCGTATAACCGTAAATATCCACCGTAAGCTCTAAAACTACCTTACCATTCTTCTGCGCCGATAAAGCTACTTGCGGATAATAATTATTGTCTAGCAGAAACTGGGAAATCTGCGTGCTGTCCATCGAACATACCGGCGGAGTGTCCACATCGCCGATTTCATAGACTTCGCCTTCATACTCCTCTTCAGCTGTGGTGTCGATAACCGCCGCCGCCGCTTTCGACGCCTGCTTCTCCGACCTTTTCTTGCCGATTACCCCCAAAGTGTCTTTGGGGTATTTCTCAGCTAATTTGCGGTATAATTCAATCGCCGCGGAATCCTGCTGAAAATCATACTGCGCGATATAGGCCCGGGCGAATATCGCTTTCGGCGCATACGGGGAACCTTCATACACCGAATCTATCGCCGCGTATAATTTAAACGCTTCATCCACCCTTTCCTCCTCAAAATATAATTTCTCCGCCTGCTGGAAAATCACCTTCCCCGAATCCACCGCCGCATACTCCCATTCCAATCCCAAATTCTCCGCCGCCTTACCGGCGTATATTGTCCTGGGATATTTCTCTAATAGGAGGTGGTCCAAGGAATCGACCGCCGCCGAATCACCTTCCATCTTTGCCAAATACGATAATAAAAACAATGATTTAGGCGCAACCAGCGAATTTGTGCTGTCCGCCAGCATCGTTAATATCACCTTGCAGGAATCGCTTTTCCCCATCTGGAAATGCAGCGCTTCCGCTAATTGATACATCAGCGAATTCAAATCTTCGATGTTATCCTCGATCCTCTGCAGTACCATTTGTGTGTCGACCACTGCCGGTTCCGCCATAACACCCCCCGTCGAATCACCCTGTATCCCGGTCGAATCCCTGCCCGCCGCCGAACTGTCCGGTAACGCATTTATTTTCGCCGTATCCGGTAGACTTTCACCAGGCTTTATCTCCTCGAAATCCGGTATTTCCTGCCCGAAAGACTGCTCTTGATATTCCGGCGGCTTTTCCGGAGCCTTTATACTGTCTCCGCTTTCAAATAACTGCCGTAAATCGATTTCCGTTTCCCCTTCCGCCACAGACGCCGTCGTATCTTCCACACCGGCTAAAAGGTTCAAATCTTTTTGAATCAAGGCTTTGACGCTGTCGATATCCGTAGTTATTCCCCGCCATGATGCCAATATCTTCAATGCCGCCGCCGCGGAATCAGCATACGGCGAATCCGCTTTCTCCGTCTTGACCTTGCCTAAATTCTCTTCTGCCTTTTTATAATCCGAATGTTCTTTTTGAAAGATTAATCCCAAAAGATAAAACGACTGCGCCGATTCCTCGGATTTTGGCTTCAAGGTAGTTACTTCCTGCAGCAATTTTACCGCTTCTTCTGTCATCCCCGAAGCATATAAAACTTCGGCTAACAGCGCCTTTGCTTTGGGATAGTAAGTAAAAAATTTCTGATTTTTTAACAGCTGGCGCAGTTCTTTTTCCGCCTGGGCATATTCTCCTAAGTTTCTTAGACAGATCGTGCGCTGATATAAGGCGTCGAACCGCACTTGTAAAGCCGAACCGCGGTATTTCGAACCCAGTAAAAAATATTCCGCGGCTTCAGCGTACTTCCCGCTTTTGTAAAAACATTCCGCCGCTTTCAAATAAGTTTTGGTCTTAATCGCCTTTTTCTTGTAATCTTCCATCAATTTCAAATATATATCCGCCGCCTGCAGATATTTTTCCTGCTTGTATAACAATTCTCCGATGGAAAACCGGCTGTCCAGTGCAATGTCTTTTTTCGTTTCCGGCGCATTCAACTGGTTCAATACTTCATAAGCTTGGTCGTATGACCGGTTGGAGATTAGGCATTTCCCCTTATACAATATCGCTTCATTTTTCAAAGGACTGTCCGGATAATTCGCTAAAATTTCGTCAAACTTCCGTTCCGCCTTAGAATAATTGCCGGTCTTGTAATAACATTTTCCCATCAACAGCAGCGCATCGTCCACATATTTGGATTCCGGATACATTTCGGGTATCTTCGCCGCCGTTTCGATAGCTTTTGTGTAGTTCTGCGCCTGCACCTGCCCGGTTGTTATCGCCGCATTGTCTCTTTCCGCATTACGGTAATGCTTTTTCGCATTGTAATAAATGTTGAAATAGACGCAGGATTGCAGCATTAAAACCAAACCGATTAAAACGGGCAAGACCATTCGCTTCCCCGGCTTCTCAAAGCGCCGCCGGCGCCGATTTATTACGCTTGATAATGGCATAGTCGACATAACTTAATTAAACTCATTGTATTACCTATAATGAACTCTACTAAATTCTACCCTCATATCTGAGAACAACTTTGATCTTTACCACACAAAACTCAAAACTCAAAACTCAACACTTCTTCAAATTCCCATTTCCTCTAATATCTTCGGCAATATCTCCCCCGATGCTCCCCTTAAAAAATAATCCGCATTTGGCGTCAAAGCGGTCTCAGCCGGATTTATTTCAATTACTACCGCACCAGCCTGTTTCGCTGATAGCGGCAGCATCGCCGCCGGATATACTACCGCCGAAGTTCCAATCGAAAAAAAGACTTCACAAGTCTCCGACGCCCGGAAAGCTTCTGCCAATATCCTTTCCGCTAAAGTCTCGCCAAACCACACTACTCCCGGCCTGATATATCCCCCGCATTTGCACTTATTTGCCTTATTCCCCAATTGAATTTCCCCGTCTTCATATTGTTTGCCGCATTCCCAACAATAATTACGCCGGATATTACCGTGAAGTTCCAAAACCTTCATCGATCCCGCCTGACGGTGCAGATTATCCACATTCTGCGTAATTAAAGTAAATTCCGGGAAATGCCGCTCCATCTTCACCAAAGCGTGATGCCCCGGATTAGGCGCGACCTTCGAGATTAAATCTTTACGGTAACAGTACCATTCCCAGACCAAATCCGGATTGCGGGAAAAAGCTTCCGGCGTCGCTAATTCTTCCGCCCGATATTGCCGCCACAAACCGCCCTGCCCCCGGAAAGTCGGCACTCCTGATTCCGCCGAAATCCCTGCACCCGTTAAAACCGCAGCTTTCCCCGCTTTTTTTATCTTTTGTATCATCCCGGTATCAAACATATCATTCTCTTCAATTTAAGCTATTTTGAAAAAATAACAAAATTCCCTGTCAAATTCAATCAATCTCAGACAAATTCACCGATTAATCAGCGTAATCTTTCGACTTTTCCTGCATTTCACCGCTCTATCCTGGGAACTCATAATTCTACTGGAATTGTGGTGTCAGGCGCCCTCGCCTGACACATACTAAACGCCCGGCAGGGCCTCATTCCGAGCGCTGCGCAGTAGTCCCTGTCACGCAGTGACCCCTGCTGCGCAGTAGCCCCTGCGGGGCGGGGCGGGAAAAGCCGGAATCCAGCTTTTGCTCTTGCTTTAAGCGCTTATCAAGTCGCTTTCACTTGCCCACTTGAACACTTGCTCACTTGCACACTAATCCTAATAAAAACTTTCAATATGCGAAATCAGTTCCCCGCCTTCATAAATGAATTTCGCCGAAAAAAACCGCTTTTCATCCAGCCATTTAAGAAATATTTTATCTCCAGCCCACAGCGGCAAATCCAATAATTTTTCATCATCAATCCATTCCAATCTCCCTTCCGGAGAATCGATCAATTCCCCGCTGATACCTTCCCCGGTAAAAATAAACACATACCAATCGTTTTTCCCCTCGAAAAGCGGGAATACTATCAGACCCTTCAAATTCAAATTCCGCGTTGTAAGTCCGCTTTCCTCCGCTATTTCCCGCTTAGCGCATTCTTCCGGCGTTTCCCCGGGTAAAAACTTGCCTCCCAATCCGTTCCATTTCCCCTGATGCATATCGTTAGTCTTCTTAACTCTATGCAGCATCAGAGTTTTTCCTTTTTCCCGCAGATAACACAGCGTCGCCAAAATGGTCATTATATCTTCCTCTGAAAAACTTGATTGTTATTTATATCGGTATTATTTTAACTATTCCTTGCGGCAAATGCAACCGATGACCTAAAATAATTCCTCCCCTTTGATCTTGCCTGATTGTTTAAAAATCCCGCCGCAGGTTTAATCTAATTCTAACCATTATCTAATCACTGATTAATTAATCTTGACTAAATTGACTGCCTCTTAGCGGATTAATATCGCTATGATGGAACAAAATCGTTATCATCTGTTTTTTCCTTTCACACTTGCCAACTAGCCAACTTGTAAACTTGCCAACTTGAACACTTTCTATTTCTAATCAGTGCTTTCTAATTCTCACTTAATATCAATATTATCAATTAACAAAAATTGAGGAAGACTTGAAAAAAACAGCATTATTAGCCTTGTTCATCGGACTGATACCTATTTTAGCGGTGGCGCAGTCCGGCGCTATTTCAGGTATTGTCTCTATTCAGGACACCGGTGAACCACTTGCCTTAGCGCAAGTCGAAGTAGTCGGAGCAGCTATTGGCTCTACTACCGATTTTAACGGGGAGTATTTGATTAAGAATATTCCAACGGGTTCCTACAAATTGCGAGCTTCTTATCTGGGTTATAAAACTGTAACCGCTTCTGTTATTGTCACGCCTGGAGCCATTGAAAAAGTCGATTTTTCCCTGGCTACCGACATTATCTCCATTGAAGAAATCACCGTAGTCGCCAGCCGCGCGAAAAAACGCGAAACCCCCGTCGCCTTCACCGATGTGCCTAAAGCGGATATCGAAGCGCAGCTGGGCAGCCGCGATGTGCCGATGGTGCTGAATACCACCCCGGGCGTTTATGCCACCCTGCAAGGCGGCGCCGCCGGCGACTCCCGCATCAATGTCCGCGGTTTCGACCAAACTAACTTCGCTATTATGATCAACGGCGTCCCCGTCAACGATATGGAAAACGGCTGGGTCTATTGGTCTAACTGGGACGGCTTGGGAGATGTCACCTCTTCCGTTCAGGTTCAAAGAGGTATGGGCGCTTCCAATTTAGCCATCTCCTCCGTGGGCGGCACCGTAAATATCATCACCGACGCCGCTTCCTTCTCCCGCGGCGGCAGCTTTAAACAGGAAGTCGGCAACGATGGTTTTATGAAAACCACCGTCAGCGCGAATTCCGGTCTTATCAATGATAAATACGCCGCTTCCGCCGCCTTCGTCCGCAAAACCGGCGACGGCTTCGCCGAAAAAACCTGGACCGACGCCTACGCCTATTTCCTCGGCCTGAGTTATTTACCCCTGGAAGATCACAAATTCGACTTCTACGCCGTCGGCGCTCCCCAGCAGCACGGTCAACGCTCCTACAAGCAGAATATCTACAAATTCGATTCCCAATACGCATATAGCCTCGGCGTCGACACCACCGGTTTGACCGGCAATTACGGTATCGATTACAATCCTAACTGGGGTCCCATTGCCGGCGCTTCTTCAGAAGACCTGACGGAATACTACAACGGCGAAGAACACGATCCCCATTCCACCAATTACATCAATGAACGGACTAATTACTTCCATAAGCCGCAGTTCAACCTGAACTGGTACTGGACTATAAACGACCGGATGAAACTCACCAATGTGGTCTATCTTTCCCTTGGCAAAGGCGGCGGTTCCGGCCGCACCGGCAACAATCCCGGCACTCAGCCCAACGGTCTGATTAACTGGACCGCGGCTTATGGGTGGAATACTAATAATATCGATCCGGCCTATTCCACCACTTTAAACCGTGCCAAAACCGCTTTATACAACAGCGTAAATCAACATAATTGGTACGGCTGGATCGGCTCTTTGAAATATAACCTCAATGAACAAATGGATTTGACCGTCGGCACCGATCTCCGCATGTATAAAGGAATGCATTGGCGGGAAGTCCGCAGCCTCATCGGCGGAGATTATTTCATCAATATGGATAATGACAATCTTGATTACACGGCCAATCCGCAGCTGGCTATGCAGGGATTAGGCGATGAAATTTTCTATAACTACGACGGTTTTACCCGCTGGCTGGGCGGCTTCGCCACCTTGGATTATAAAAAGGATAAATTAGCCGGCTTTGCCAATTTCGCCCTTTCCCGGACTAGTTATAAATGCCAGAACTACTTCCTCGTTGGTGAACCGGAAGATGATTGGCAGGATTTCTTCGGCTTCGGCTTGAAAGGCGGATTGAACTACAACCTGAACGATTGGTGGAATGTCTATGGCAACGCCGGTCATATGAGCAAAGCTCCCAATATGGACGGCGTTTATGTGGATAACCGCTACAGTCTGAATAAATACGATGATCCGAAAAACGAAAAAATCTATTCCGCCGATTTGGGTTTAGGTTTCAGCAATAAACAGCATACTTTATATCTGGACGCCAACTATTATTATACTTTATGGGAAGATAAAACCTGGGGCGCTGACACCCATGTCGATTCCGGCTGGGTCGGCGGCGTTTGGCAGGAAATCGATTCCACCTATTACTACGCTCTGCAAGGCATCGACGCTCTCCATCAAGGGCTGGAAATCACCGCCACCGCCCGTTTGAACAAATGGCTGGAATGCAGCGGGATGGCCTCCCTCGCTAATTGGAGATGGCTCAACAATGTCACCGCCACCTTCTCACCCGATGAAAATCCCGACGCTATCGACACAACTCAAGTTTACCTGGAAGATATCAGAGTCGGCAACGCTCCTCAGACTACTCTTTCGCTGTCCGCCACGGTTTTCCCGCTTAAAGGAGCTTATGCCTCGGTCGTTTTCACCCGCTACGCCGACAACTACACCGCTTTCAATCCTTCCAGCAGGACCGATGAAGACGCGCTGGGAGTTCAGCCCTGGATGATTCCGGCTTACGATCTGGTCGACCTGCATCTGGGTTATACTATTCCCGACAATCTTCCCACCATCGACTTCCAGGTCTTCGCGCATATCTTCAATGTCTTCGATGCGCAGTATCTGAGCGACGCTTCCGAAACTTCAGCTACCTATTCCACTGCTGATTATACCGCCGCTACCGCCGAAGTCTTTATGGGTCCCTCCCGCACCTGGAACTTAGGATTTAAAGTTACGATGTAATAATGATGTTCTATTGCCGGGACGCATAATTCTGCCTCCCTGCTAAAAAAATGCCCCTTCACCGGGGCATTTTTTATGTGTGCAGCAGATTCCCCACACTCTGCGGCTTTTTTTACTTCAACATTCGATATTTCTTGTTCGCTATTCGATATTTGCTTTCCTCTGTGATACTCTGTGTCCTCTGCGCCTCTGTGGTGAACGCTTTTGCCTTTTCTTTGCTTTTCCCGAACTCCGAATTCCGAACTTTGAATTCCGAATTTGCTTCTTAATCCCGCATTCTTTAACTTGAACAAAAAAACCAAATAACCTTAACAAGAATTATGAACACCCCCGCTTCCGACCGCGATTCCCTTCTTAAACAATATCAGGAAAAACTTCCCCGTTTCGACCAGCTGGGGAAAAACCTCTTAACCGTATTAGGCACAGTATTAGCCCGTTCCGGCGTCGAACTCTACAGTCTATCTTACCGCATCAAAGATTTTAATTCCTTCTCTGACAAAGTCGAACGGGAAAAACTGACCGATCCCTTCACCCAATGCGAAGATATCTGCGGACTCCGTATCATACATTATTATAAATCCGACATCCCCGCCATCGCCGCCGTTATCGCCCAAATCACCGACATCCTCAAAGGCGAAGACCCATCCACCATATTGCAGACCGACCGCTTCGGCTTCCGTTCCCTGCAATACACTGTCAAACTCAAACCGGAATTACTGTCCACTCCCCCCTTCGCCGGAATGGAAGGACTTCAAGCGGAAATCCAAATCCGCACCGCCGTGATGGAAACCTGGGCGAACATTATGGGTAAATTGGTCTATGAGAAAAAAGAACACATCCCTCTCGATTTCCAACGCAAATTCTATCAACTCAATACTTTCTTCGACTTAGCCGACGATTTATTCGATGAATTGAAACGCGACCAGAAGTCTTACGCCCAAAACCTCGCTGAACAAGCCAAATCGAGCGGCGAATTCGACCCCGCTTTGCCGATGAATCTGGACAATCTCCAAGCCTTCCTCGACATCCATTTCCCCCAAAGAAAGAAAAACCTCAAAGTCGTCAGCTGGCTGCTTGTCAATGTCATCCTGCAGCATAATATCGGGATGAACGAACTGCTCAAAGCCTACGAAATTGTCAAACCGCATCTCCCGGAAATCGAAAAAGGACTGTCCGACCTGCTGCGCGAAACCTATTTCTTCAAGGAAAAAGAATTCGAACAGACTCAAGGCATTATGCTGATGACTTTGCTCAGCCTTACCAGTGAAGATTATTGGCTCATCATTTCCAACCTTTTCGACGAAAGACACTGGGAAAAATTATTACAATTCTTCCACCAATGGCGAAGGAAGCTGACAGCTCATAGCTCATAGCTCACGGCTCACAGCATACAGCATTCAGCATTCAGCATACAGCTCACAGCTTAATACTATCATCTGAGGGACTTGCAAAAGTCCACCAAAGTTGTCACCCTGAACTTGTTTCAGGGTCTCTATGAAAAAATATATTACTAAATAACAAGAGATTATGAAACAAGTTTAAATGATAAATTATGGT
>Ga0172375_10002032_pt1 | contig 32033 bp, 29 predicted proteins | sample LakKiv1m_FD_114537 | JGI IMG/M metagenome (GOLD analysis project Ga0172375, IMG submission 114537) | Freshwater microbial communities from Kabuno Bay, South-Kivu, Congo - kab_092012_11.1m | ecosystem: Environmental > Aquatic > Freshwater > Lake | place: Democratic Republic of the Congo... | reverse complement strand
GCACCAAGGACGATACAGGCTCATCCGCCCAACCCCGTCGCGGAGGCCTCCGCGGCGGGGTCTCTTACAGGCACAATCGCCCATAAGAACACCAACACAATATCAATTTTCCAAGAGACAAGGTCGCACCGTCCGGCACGCCGAGCGTGACCGTGCCGCTCACCGCAAACGTACCCGAGACGGCCAGCGAGCCACTGTAGACGCCGCCGTCGAACGTCACCGTCAGACCGCCGTCCACCGTCGCGGCTCCCGTCAGCTCGCCGCCGGTGCGGATGATGATGTTCGTCACGCCGGTCAGCGTCGCGCCGGTCAGATCCAAGGTTCCCGCTTCGACGATGATTTCGCCCTTGAAGGCCAGCGCACCGGAGAGCGTCTGCGTCTCCGCGCCGGTCTTGACGACCGTGCCGGTGCCTGTGATGCCGCCCGAGAATGCCGCATCCTTGAAGGCATTGAGGCCCAGCGTGCCGTTCAGCAACAGGAGGGAACCGTCGAACGCCGTCGCTTGCGACAGCGCGATCACCAGCGGACAGATCGGGCTGTTGATGCTGTTGTAGAACTTTGTGCTCACGCTACCGTCGATCGCCTTTGCGGGAGTTTCGGTGCCCCCCCAATTGCCGCCCGGACACGACGCCGACGCCCCCGCCGGATACGCGACCTTCGCGCCGTTCAACATCAGGTGAAACTCCGAAAGCTGATACCCCGAGTTCAGATGATCGCCGCTGGAGCGCATGCCTTCGGGGTAGAAACGCACGTATTTCGCCGACACCACGCCACCCACAATGGCTGCGCCGTTTGTGACAATCGTTTCGCCCGTGTAGGAGCTGTCGGTGCCCGCGAAGAAGGTTGTTCCCGCCCCGGAATGTACAATACCCAGCGTGTTCGAACCGTCCTGCACGGAACCGAAAAAGAACCCCGTACCGACCGTGGCAACGTTGATTACGGCGTTTTGCGTGCCGTCGTTGCGCACCGTCACGACAAAACTCTGGGGCACAAACCGCGCGTCCGTGCCCGCCGTGTCACGGATGACCACGGTGCCCGCGCCCGCGACCGTGCCCGTGAACCGCCAACTGGTCGCGTTGTTCTGCCGAATGCCCTTGTCCTGGCCGTCTTGGCCGAAAATGCCGGCGAGCGACTGCTGGGCGACCACCCGATTGACGATAAAGACGGTCTGAAGCGTGACGCTCTTGCTGCCCACCAGCCGTTTGCTGCCGCCGTATCCGAAACGGATCGCCGGCCGACCATTGATGGCGTCGGCCACATAGATCGGCTGCTGCGATGCGGTGCCCTGCGAAAAATTGACGCCGTTGGTGGATGAGTCCGCCCAAGCCGTCACGTTGGAATTGTTGAGCGTCAGCGTGTTGGAATCCGTCGCGCCGCCGTTCGTCACAACGCCGCCCGCAAGTGTGTTGGTCAGCGTGCCGATGGTTTCGCTGTGGCTGTTCAAATCCAAAATACCGCCGTCCAAGGCGACATTCCCACCGATCTGGTTGCCGTTGGAACCGGTCAGCCGCACCGTCAGGTTGGTGGCTACGCCGAGGAGATGGCGCACGGCGTAGGCGTCGGACGAACCGCTTTTGTTCAACTCCAAATTACCCGCGCGCACGTACAGGTCGAAATTCGTGTTGATCGCCGTGCCGCCCAACACGAGCTTACCGTCGCCCCACTTGGAGACCGGAGTCAACCCCGTGACCTGCCCGTTAACGGTCATTGTTTCACCCGCGCCCGTGACCACGAAACCGCCGTCGACCGCCGTGATCGGCATCGTCGCGAGCGTGAGGTCGCCGCCGACCGAATCGTCGCCCACCACGCGCACCGAGTAGTCTGTGAGGTTCAGCGGGCCACCCAGCAACGCCGCGCCGTCGAGCGCCAATTCCGCCCCCGAAGCGATGTCATACGTGCCACCCGGCAGACGACGCAGCCAGACCCGGTTGGTGAACACGATGCCGCCCACGCTGCTAACCGAGGCATCCAAAACGGCGGGGGTGCCGCTGGAACTGGAGGAGCCGAACACCAGCGGCGCGCCGCCGTTGGAAACCGTCAGGACCGGCTCGGGATCGGCGATGACGTTCGTCGTCAGATTGCCCGCGAAAACCAACGTTCCGGCACCGGCCCCCACCGTCAGCGTCGAATCCGTCGCCAGCAGCAGGCGCGCGCCCAGCACGTTGCCGTAGCCGTCCGCCACGAGATTCGTGCCGCCGTCGTCCGTGAACATTTTCGCGCGGGCCAGTTCGGCCGAATTGGTGAATCCGCCGTTTTCAGGATCGTAGAGAATGCCGTTGCGGAAGGAGGTATTCGCGCCTGGGCCGTTTGTGCCGATGACCGTGCCGCCGACGTAGTCGTTCGCGGGATTGTTCAGGGTCAACGGATTGTTCTCGAAATTAATTCCGAGCAGACCGGCACCCGTGATCGGCGCGTTGGTCACGAAACCGGCCGACGTGTAGCCGCAGCCGATGAACCCGCCGCGCGCCGTCACGGTGATGCCGCGCGTCGCCGCGTTCGTTGGTCAGCACGAAACTGCTGTCGTCGTTCTCCAGTCCGCCGTTATCGAGGATGATCGCGTCGGCCCGCAATGTTTCCGGCACCGGCCCGAATCCCGAGTCCCGCGCCACGCGCACATTGCCGTTGGAGATGATCGTGCGACCGCTGTAGGTGTTGTCGTCGCCCAAGTAGAAACGGCCGAGTCCCGTGATCGTGATGTCCGTGTCGCCGGCGAGCGTCGTATTGCGAACCGAAAGCCCATGGGCGCGCGTGTAGACCAGCGCCGGAGGCACCAGATCGATCACGCCGTTGCAAAGCATCCAAGTGGCCACCGTGGAACCGTCCAACGCCTCCGTGTTCGCACTCAGTCCGCCGAGCGTGACCGTCCCCACATCGTTGGAGACATAATAATACGTGCCGGACACGGCCTTAAAGGTCGCCGTGTCGCCCGTTCCGTTGGGCACAACGCCGCCCGCCCAATTGGCCGTATCGCTCCAAACACCCGCCGCAGCATTCGTCCACACGCCGTCACCGGCACAAACAAAATCCACCGCTCCCGCCAAAAGAAAACAGACAGCCGACAATCTTCCGACATGACCTTTCGCGCGCCTGTTCTACCTCCATAGCAGACTCGTCGTGTCTTTCAAAAACATTTAATTAGAAACAGGCTAGCACAAGGCATACAAGGCCGACAAGCAAAACGACAAATAAACCAAACCACACGCCCCATTTCGATCACACCTCAAAATCGACGTCCAGTGCGCCTGCGCAGCCGCAGTCTGACAAATGTTACTCGCTCTTCTTCGGTCGTCCAACGTGCGCGCACAAGAAAAAGATCGCGACGATTACATAGGCCAGCGCGAACTGCCACTGCTCCTGCCACAGCCGCCCGTTCAGGAAGCAGTGGAAGAGCTGGCCTCGGTCATCGATCCGATAGGTGTGAATGATGCCGATCCATGCGCACGCGGCCAACGTCAGCGCGCAGAACGCAGCCGCCCGGAAACGACGTTCGACGATGAACACCGTCAAGGTCGCCCACAGCATCGACGAGAGGATGAAGCCCCTCTCCAGCGCAATGAAGCCCACGCCCCGGTGCGCGTAGGCGAACGCGCTCCAGTCCGCAATGCGGGCATAGTTTGTTCCCGCAACCGCGAAGGCACTGGACATGATCAGCCACGCCAGCGCCCCGATCGAAGGGATCAGGCCCATAATGACAGCCGGATAGTGCGCCTTCTCCACTGCGCCGAACGCCTGCACAAAGATGATCATCCCGATCCACAACACGATCGGCGCGCCTGCCTCAATCGGTATGAGCGCGGCGATCAGGCTCGTTCCGCCCACGAGCACCAGCGCTTGGACCACCACGCCGTTCAGCACCGAGTAGCCCGCCCGGGCACCCAGCGACTTCCACCCCGGATGGCCGACATAGATCGTCGTCGGGTACGGCGATCCCAGCATCGCCGCCAGCAGCGTGCCGAGGCCGTTCACCATCAACGACGAGCGCTCGTCGTACGAGTCGCCGCCCGCGGCCGCCGACTCGAGGTTTTGGAGCGACCCGACCAAGTTGAACAGTCCCATCGGGAAGATGATCCCAAAGTACTTCAGTCCTATGTCCAACGCCGAAGCCAGCTCGCCCCCGCAGAAATGCGGCAGGTTCAAGGAGAGCGAGAAATGGCGGAACGTTTCGGTGAGTGCCGCCGCGTTGCCGTAGCCGAGCCCCCAGTAGAGCAGCGCACCGACCGTCACCGAAAGCAGCCCCCCCGGAATGCCGAAGGCGAAGCGCACGCCGCCGAAGTACTGCATAAAGAGAATCACCAACGGCAACAGCGCCACCAGCGGATAGGCGAAGATGCGGTTCGCGAAGTCGAGCGAGATGAACGAGATCGCGATGCCCGCCAGCGTCGACAGCAACGCGGCACGCGGCAGGAAACGCCGGACATGACGCGCCACGAACGCGCCCGCGAACTCGATCACCCCCGAAAAGAAGCACGCCACCAACCCCACCCGCCACGCGGTCCGAAAGTCGCCCGTTTCGGCATACACCGGCAACATCACAAGAAAGACGTACGCGAAAAGCGAGACCGTGTTGATGCCGTACGGCAGCGCCGTCACGTCCTCGCGTTTCTCGCGCCGCGCGAGGCGCACCGCCTGCCACGCGTAGAAGAGGTTGCCGAAGATCACCGACACCGCCACGCCGGGAAGCACCGTGCCCGTCAGGAAACCGGGGTCGCCCTTCATGCCGAGCACGTAAAGACTGAACCCCATGATCAAGATGATCTGTACCAAGTTGTCGATGAAAAGACCGAAGAAACCATCCACGTCCCGACGCGTAAACCATCTCATGGAACAAGCGCCTCCCCCGCTGTTACTGTTAAGCCAGATCCTTTTCCGAGAGCGGCTCCACAGGCTTGCCGCAGTGCGGGCACGCACCCTTGGTGTTCCACGGGAAAAGTTTGCCGCAGGCCTTGCAGGTCCAGCGTGCCTTCTGTTCGGCCGCCACGGCCACGAGGCCGGACGCCTTGATCTTCTGGCACGTGCGGCGGGCGACCTGACGGTAGAGCGGCTTTTCGTGGTGCTGCTTCGCGATCTCGCAGGTCTCGAACGACGCGCACAAGCCGCAGTTCGCCACGCCTTTTGCCTTAGCGCAGAGGAAGACCTTGCAGGTCGACTCCTTCGAGGGATGCGTGCATCCCTTGCACTTCTTGCCGTCCTTGCCGCCCTTGAGGTGGATCTCGCACGACGCGCAGTAAATGCCGCAATAAGCGAGGTCGTACGACTTCTTCTCGCCCGGCGTCTTCGTCCACGACAGCGTCGTCCCTGCCCCTCCTGCCGACGTCGCGCCCGAAGCCAGCCCGGCACACCCGCACGCGCAACAGGCCACGAACAATCTGCGGTTCAATCCCGTCTCATTTTTCATGACGACCTCCACTTGCATGATTTCCGCTGTCGCAACCGCCTTCGCCAGACCAGCAAAACGCCCCGTTGCGGAAAAAATCCGAAAAAGGGCAGGAACACTTGCCACATGCGGTTAAATCTTCTATCATATTTAATCTTTTTTGGACAAAAGTCAACCGCTTCAACAGGACCGACGCTTATGGCTGTTATTTTGGGATTGCCGAAGGGAAGCCTTCAGGACGCGACCTTCACTATGATGAAGAAGGCCGGGTTCAACGTTCAAGTAGGCTCCCGCTCTTATGTGCCGAGCGTGGACGATCCGGCGCTCCAGTGCCGCTTGATCCGTCCGCAGGAAATATCCCGATATGTCGAACTGGGGCTGCTCGACGCCGGAATCACGGGGTACGATTGGATCTACGAGAACAACTCCGATGTGCATGAAGTCTCGGAGATGTGCTACTCCAAGGCAACCTCGCGGCCCGTCCGCTGGGTGCTGGCCGTGCCCAACGACTCCACCATCCAGAGCGTCAAAGACTTGCAGGGCAAGCGGGTCGCCACCGAGGCGGTCGGCCTCACCCGCCGCTATTTGGCGCAGCACAACGTCGAAGCCGAAGTCGAATTCTCGTGGGGTGCCACCGAGGTGAAGGCTCCCGAGCTGGTCGACGCAATCGTGGAGCTGACGGAGACCGGGGCTTCGCTCCGCGCGAACAACCTGCGCATCGTCGACACGATCCTGATTTCCACCACCCGGCTGATCGCCAACAAGAAGGCCTGGCAGGACGCCGAAAAGCGCGCCAAGATCGAGCAGCTCGCCCTTCTCCTCCAAGGCGCGCTCGCCGCCGAGGCCCGCGTGCTCATCAAGTTGAACGTGCCCTCCGACAAACTGGCGGCCGTATCCGGAATCCTCCCGTCGCTGCACGCGCCGACCATCAACAAACTGAACGACGCCGACTGGTTCGCCGTGGAGTCGGTGGTCGAGGAAAAGATCGTGCGCGACATCGTCCCGCCGCTGCGCGAGGCCGGTGCCACGGGCATCATCGAGTTGCCGTTGAACAAGGTCATTTTTTGAACAAAACTGCGGTTCAAGCCCTTCGGGCCGAACCGCCATTCAGGAGAAAGAACGTGGGTTCAATCAAGAAAAAACGCCTCGCGAAAATGTCGAAGCACAAATACCGGAAACGCCTGAAGGCCAATCGCCACAAAAACAAGTAAGGCGCGCACGGACCGAAAGGTCCGTTCTTCCACGGCTTCCGGCCTTATTTACGCTCGGCGGACAAGGCCGGAGGCGTGCGCCATCAGGAGAAAAATTCGTGAACCCGAATCGGTCAGCGTCCCTGTGCCGAAAGTTGGGTTTTTTGTCTTTTGCAGCCCTTCTATCCCTCGCGGTGTTGACGGCCGGTTGCCGGGGCATGGGAACATCTCCCGCTCCCCCTTCGTTCGCGCTCGACGACGGCGATGCGCGGCGCGCAGGCGCAATGGCGCTTTACACCAAAGGCTTGCTCCTCGAAAGCACGTCTTCTGAGAAGGGCGACACCAACGCGGTCAAAGAAGCCGCGATGCTGGCTTTCCGTCAAGCGCTCGCGCTCGATCCCGACAATCGACGCACACTCGCGGCTTTGGCCAGCAACCTCACGGACCGGAACCGGTTTGCCGAGGCGCAGGCCGCGCTCGAGGACTATCTGCTCCGACATCCCGCCGACGCCGAACTCCGCTTCGAAGCCGCCCGCGCGGCCGACGCAGCGGACCATCCCGCCGACGCCGCGCGCCACTGTGCCGTCCTGCTCAACGCGAACCCGGAAAACCGGGAACTCGCGCAAGCACTCGTTCGCCTCTATTTTCAGTCCGGCCAATCGGACGCGGCCCTCGCGACGATTCGCAGTCTGTTCGACCGTTTCCATGACACCGAAAGCGCCGCCCTCCCCGTCCGATGGGCGCTCCATTTTTTCCGCGCGGAAAAGCGGCCCGACCTAGCCCTGAATTGCCTAGACATGGCGATCTCCCAACGGACCAATGCCGTCGAACGCGCCGCGCTGATTACGTTCGCGGCCGACAATCAGATCGCGCTCGGGCAGACCAATGCCGCCTTCGCGAGTCTCCAGCGCGCGTATGCGGAGAATCCGTCCTCCATGGCCCCCCTGCTCAGGATGGGCGTTCTCTGGGCACAACGTCCAGACGCAACGAACCGCCTCGTCGCGCTCGCCCGCCGCACCCCCAACGCCGAAGAGAACCAGCTCGTTCTCGCCGCAACATTCCAAGCGTTGAAAAACGACGATGCGGCGACCTCGACCCTGCGCGATTACTATGCGCGCCGCCTGCGCGCCAGCCTTTTCCCCGAGGAAGGCTTTTATCTTTGGTACGGCGGCCTGTTGGACTCGATGAAGCTCTCCGAAGAGGCCGAGCGGCTCTTTCTGGACGCCTTGGCGGTGCATCCGTTCTCTCACGAAGTCAAAAATTATCTCGCGTACACCTGGGCCGAAAGGGGCGTCCGGCTTGATGAAGCCAATCGCCTCGCGAACGACGCTTTGCAGGCCGAGCCGGAGAACGCCGCCTACCTCGACACCAAAGGCTGGATTCTCTTCAAGAAAGCGCGCATTTTCGACGCGCTCCAATTCCTGCTCCGGGCCGCCGAATACGACAAAGAGGAACCGGTCATCCTCGACCATGCCGGCGACGCCCTCGCCGCCGCAGGCCGGGAGGCCGAAGCAATCGCCTTTTGGACGCGAAGTTATGCGCTCGACACCCAAGCCGCCGTGGCCGACAAACTCCGCAAGCGCGACGCCCTTCCCAAAGCCAAATCCGCCCCGTAATTCTCTCTCCCGATTTCTGCCGGTCCCTTGTCCTCGTGTCGCGTTCCACGATCTCTGTCACTGTCCCAACTTCCAACTCCTAATTCCCAACTCTTAACTTTTCCCCATGTCGTCCCCTTTTTATCACATTCCCTATTATCCCGATTTCGCGCGCATGACGCCGACGAATGCCGAAGACGCCTTCGCGCAGCTCCTTCCCGAAGCGCACGCCGCCGTCGACGCACTCGAAGCGAACTTCTCACCCACATGGAAGGGTCTAGTAGAGCCGCTTCGCGATGCCTGCCGGCCGCTCTACGACGCGTGGGGATTGCTTGGCCACATGCTCTCTGTCATGAACAACGCCGAGTGGCGCCGCGTCCAAGAGGCGCTGCAGCCCAAGGTCGTCGCCTTCTCCCTGCGCGTGGGCCAAAGCCGTCGTTTCTACGAGGGTTTCCGCGCCCTCGCAACCACCGACGGACACGTCCCGTCGCTCACGCCAATTCGGCGCCGCATTCTTTCCAAGACCATCCTAGGCGCCGAACAAGCCGGCGTGGGTCTGCCCCCCGACAAACAGGCGCGCTTCAACGCGATCCAGCAAGAACTGGCCCTGATCGGCACGGCATTCCGGAACAACGTGCTCGACGCGACCAAGGCGTTCGCGCTCACCCTTCGTTCGCCCGAGGAGATCGACGGGCTGCCGTCCGCGCTGCTCGCCGTCACCGCACAAGCCGCCCGCGAGGCAGGAGACTCCTCCGACGCCGCGCCTGAAAAGGGGCCTTGGCGGATCACGCTCGACGCCGCCGTCTACGTGCCCTTTCTGATGCACGGACGGAACCGCGCCGCGCGCGAAACGCTCTACCGCACCCACGCCACCCGCGCCTCATCAGACAAGACCGACAATGCTCCGCTCATCGAGCGCTCGCTTGCGCTTCGCCGCGAACTCGCGGCCCTGCTCGGCTACCGCACCTACGCCGATCTGAGCCTCTCGACCAAGACGGCGAGCAACGTGGCGACCGTGGACAACCTGATCGCGCAGCTCGCCGACGCCTCGCGCTTGACCGCCGCCCGCGAAACCTCCGAACTGACGACCTTCGCCAAAAGCCGCGGCTTCTCCGAGGAACAGCTCCAACCGTGGGACATCGCCTTTTGGGCCGAACGTCAACGCGAAAGCCGCTACGACTACAGCGACGAGGCGCTCAGCCGCTATTTCCTTTTTCCCCGCGTGCTCGAAGGCCTGTTCGGTCTGGCCGAACGACTGTTCGGAATCGCCATCCGCCCCGCCGACGGCGAGGTGCCCGTGTGGCATCCGGACGTGCGGTTCTTCCGACTCTTCGACTCGGACGGCACGCCCTTGGCCTGCTTCTACCTCGACCCCTACAGTCGTCCGGAAACGAAAAGCGGCGGTGCCTGGATGAACGACTTCCGCACGCGCGAGCGGCGGCCCGACGACTCGCTCGTCCGCCCCATGGCCGTGCTCGTCTGCAACCAGAGCGTACCCGTCGGCGATGCGCCGCCCGTCATGCGGTTCAACGAGGTGCAAACGCTCTTCCACGAGTTCGGCCACGCCCTTCAACACATGCTCACCACCGTGGACGAGCCCGAGGCCTCGGGCGTCAACGGCATCGAATGGGACGCCGTCGAAGTCGCCAGCCAGTTCATGGAAAACTGGTGCTACGACCGCGCCACGCTCAAGGGACTGAGCCGACACGCGGAAACGGGCGCGACGCTGCCCGACGACCTCTTCGATCGAATCGTCGCCGCGAAAAACCATCGGGCCGCGACCGCCATGCTCCGCCAACTTTTCTTCGCGGCCACGGACATGGACCTCTACGCGCGCTACCCGCGTCCCGACTGGCCCGACGCGGATGCGGTCAAACGCCTGAACGCTCTCCGCTATTCGCCCACGCCGCTGCTTCCGGAAGACCGTTTCCTCTGCTCTTTCAGTCACATCTTCAGCGGTGCCTACGCGGCCGGTTATTACAGCTACAAGTGGTCGGAGGTCCTCTCAGCCGATGCATTCGCCGCCTTCGAGGAGGCGGGACTCGACAACGAGACGGCCGTGCGAGCCACCGGACGAAATTTCCGCGCGACCCTGCTCGCGCTCGGAGGCGGCACGCCGCCGGACGAGGTTTTCCGACGCTTCCGCGGACGTCCCCCAACCATCGACGCCCTTCTGCGCCACTCGGGTCTCGCCGCGACTGCTTCAGACGCCAAGCCGTGACGCGACATGCGATTTTCCGTCATACCGCTCAAATGCTTTCGCGGCCTGACTGAAGCGGCCGCCTTTGTCGGAGCGTTTCTCACTGTGGCCGGATTTTGGGGCGGACGAATTTGGTTCTGCGAAATTTTCACGCACATCAAGATTCAGCTCGCCCTCTGTTTTCTCGTCTACGCGCTCATCGAGCTGGCCGCGCGGCGGCGGCGACTGGCGTTGGCCAGTCTCGCATTCTTCGCGGTGAACGCATTTCCCGCGCTCCTCCTTTTCGTCCCCTCCAGCGCACCGGCCAGAACGCCCCCGTTTCCACACCGTCTCCGCATTCTTCAAGCCAACGTCCTCACCTGCAACACCAACGCGCCGGCTCTGTTGAACCTCGTCGCCCGCGAAACGCCCGATGTGATCGTGCTCCAAGAACCCGACGACTGGTGGCTCCGCAAACTAGCCCCGCTCACCAACGATTACCCCGTCTGCGCGACACTCCCGCGCGACGACAATTTCGGTGCGGCCATCTATGCCAAGACCAATGCGCTTTCGGCCGAAATCTTCACGCTCGGAGACTCGAACGAAGCACCCTCGACATGCGCGCGCATCGCCGTCAACGGAGCAGCCATCACCGTTGTCGGAACCCACACGCTCGCCCCCTATACGCGCGACATGTGGGAGGGACGAAACAGCTTTACGCTCATGCTCGCGCAGAAACTGCAGGGCATGCAAACTCCCCTCGTGGTCACGGGCGACTTCAACAACACGCCTTGGTCCGCGCACTACCACGAGTTCTTGACGACAAGCGGCCTGCTCGACAGTTCCCGCGGGCGGGGGGCGCTTCCCTCGTGGCCCGCCTCCGCATCGCCGCTTCTCCGCATCCCGCTCGACCACTGTTTTTGCAGTCCCGACGTGTCCGTCCTCTCCAAACGGCTCGGGCCCGATATCGGTTCCGACCACCTGCCGCTCCTCATCGACGTCGCTTTTTGAACGAGGGAACGGACTGACTCTGCTGACATCCCTCTTCATCCACGGCGGTCTGCTCCACCTCGTCGGCAATCTCTATTTTCTGCTGATCTTCGGCGACAACGTGGAGGATTGGCTCGGCAAAGGGCGGTTCCTTCTGCTCCTTCTCTTGGCGACCCTGGCAGGAGACGTGGCGCACACCCTCTTGGACCCCAACTCCACCGTTCCCTGCATCGGGGCCAGCGGCGGCATTTCCGGCATCATCGCCTTCTATGCGTTCAAGTTTCCCCGCGTCCGGCTGGGCCTTCTGCTGCGCATCTACGTTCGATTCATTTGGATCAACCTGCCCGCGTACGCCTTTTTCCTCATCTGGATGGCCATGCAGTTTTTCGGAAGCTTGTCGCAGCGGGCGAACCTCAGCAACGTGTCGTCGGTGGCGCATCTTGGCGGCGCGGCAGTTGGGGTTGCCTATTGGCTGGCGACAGACTGGTTCGCCCGAAGCGGCACTAAACGCAACTTTCGCCGTGCAGCTTCTTGAGCAACCAGACAATCGTCTCGCCGAGATCGTGCATATTCTGCGTCGCCTCTTCGTCGCTCGCCACATCGCCGGGCTCCAGTCCGACCCCGAAGTTCCAATAGGTCGACCCCGGCACGATCATGCGGGACATCAGGAACAGGTGGTTGATCGCGTCGACCACGTTGACCGCGCCGCCACGCCGATGCACCGCAACCGCCGCTCCGATCTTGCGCGAAAAGAGCCGATCGTTCGCAACCGCCACCAGTCCCGCCCGGTCGACGAGCGCCTTGAGTTCGGACGACATGCCAGAAAAATAAGAAGGCGACCCCATGACGATGGCGTCCGCCTCGACCATTTTGGCGATCCACTCGTTCACGGGATCGCTCGCAATGGCGCAGTGCCGGTCCTTTGTCTGCATGCAGCGATAGCAGGACAGACAACCGTGAACAGGCACCCCGCCCACCTGCACCAGCTCCGTGTCGATACCCGCCCGGGCGATCGGCGACAAAACCTTTCGAAGCAGAAGCGCCGTGTTTCCTTCCCTGCGCGGACTTCCGTTGAACGCGATCACTTTCATCGTCCACCTCCCCCTGCACCACGTTTCACCGTTAATATTCTCGCCCAATCCCTCAAAAACTGTCAAGGCGCGAGGCAAACAATCTGGCAATCGGTTGGTGACGGTGGGGGCAGGTCCGTGCGAAAAAAATGGAAAGCGCCTGTCCGTCTTTGGAGTGCGGTGACAACTAAAGGGCGGCACCGCTTTTTTTCGGATGGATCAAAAGCGGCGTCGCGCGGAATACCGCTTGCCGCGCGCACTCCAAATCATGCGCGGCAATGGAACGAACGGGGGCGCAGGCGGAATGGGCATTCCCGATGTCCACCAACCTTCCGCTTCCCCTCGCATCAGACTGCCCCGTGGCACCAACCGATTACAACAATCTGGTGGAGTCGCGCGACGGGATGACCTATCATCTCGACATGACCGAAAGCGAAACCGTCTACTGCACGTCGCCGGATCGCGTGGAGGAAGTCGTCCGCCGCGATCTCCGCCGCCATGTCCTGCTGCGCGGCGTCCGCCGCCTCGGTCTTGCCGTCTCCGGGGGCGCCGACTCGACGGCCCTTCTCCACATCCTGCTTCCACTCTGCCGCGAAGCCGACGTCGAGGCGACGGTCCTCCACTTCAACCACGGCCTGCGCGCGGCGGCCGACGACGAGCAGCGCTTCGTCCAAGCGATGGCCGAAACCGCAGGCGTGCGTTTTCTCACAGAAACCGGAAACGTTCCCACCCGCACAGAGGACGGATCGCTCGAAATGGCCGCGCGGCAAGCCCGCATGGCCTTTCTCGCGTCCTGCGCCGCCCACGCCCGGCTGGACGCGGTCGCGACGGGCCATCAGGCGGACGACGTCGCCGAGACGGTGCTGTTGCGCCTCGCCCGAGGCTCCGGCGCCGCCGGCCTCGCGGGCCTGCGGCCGATCTCCCGCCTCTCCGCCGCGCTCATTCTGATCCGACCGCTGCTTTCCGTCTCAGGCGCCGCCTTGCGCGGCTGGCTGCGTCTGCGAAACTTCGACTGGTGCGAAGACGCCTCGAATCAGAACGCCGCCATCCCCCGCAACTTCGTGCGCCACGCGCTGCTTCCGAAGCTGGAAAAGATTTGGCAGCCGAACATCCGGGCAAGCCTGTGCCGGTCGGCCGCCGCCCTGCGCGAGGACGACGCGTTCCTCGACGCACTGGCGGCGCGCGCCCGCGCGGACGTGCAGGCGGGCGATGCGCTTTCCGCCGCCGCCTTGTCCCAACAACCCGAATCCCTGCGGCGGCGCATCCTGCGCCAATGGCTGTTCGAACGCGGATGCCCGGAAGCCGCCGGGTTCGCCACCGTGTCGGCTCTGTTGGATCAAGGCAATGCAGAAGGCTGGCAAGCCCACCTGCCCAGCGGACGGCTCGCCTCCAACAGTGGAGGACTGCTCCGCATCGAAACAGACCCGGCGGAAGCAGCAGACGACGAGGCCGAACTTCGCGTGCCCGGCGCGATCTCTTGGAACGGCCTCGTGATCGAAGCGGAGCCGGGCACGGGCATCCTTGCGCAGGCAGAGGGAATCGGCCGTTATCCGGCCGCGTGCTCGCTCGCGCTCCGCGCCCTCGCGGGGAAGCCGCTGCGCGTTCGGCGCCGCCGCCCCGGCGACCGATTTTCGCCGACCGGTCTCGACGGATCGAAAAAGCTCCACGACCTCTTCATCGACGCGAAGGTGCCGGAGACCATGCGCGACTGCGTGCCGGTCATCTGTCACGGCGACGCGATCGCATGGGTCCCCGGCCACCGCATCGACCGCGCCTTCGCGCTGACCGGTCCCGACGAGCCCTGCGTGCGGCTCCACATCCGGCGAAGCTGACATCGTCAGTTTTCCATGCCCAGCCGCCGCGCGTTCGCGCGATGCCACTCGTCGCCGAGGGCCTCGAGCGGCTTGCCCGTGCGCTGCCGCCAAAGCGCCTCGCGGTAGCGTCCCCCGCGAGCCGACGCGTTGAGCGACTGAACCAGTTCCGGATCGTACGTCCGCGAAACCCAGTCCAGAAAATTGGCCGTCACGCGATAACTTCCGTCGCAACGGGCACCCGCCACATTCCGCGCCGTGATCGCCGCGCCCTGTTTCTCGGGCTCATACCGAAACCAACGAATATAGTCCGCGATGCCTTCCGTCAACCACCCCGGCACGGGCTCGCCGTCTCCGCCCTTCGCACGTCCATAGTCCTGAACCACGTGGAGCAGTTCGTGAATCACCGCCCCCGTGCCCTCGCCCGACCGCTCCCGCCGGAACCAAACCGCATTGAGGTTCACAATCCCCCCGCTGGCAAAAGCAGGCGTGCCGCCCATGTCGCCTCGGAAACGCAACGCCACGCGGGACGGAGCGCACCAGCCCTCGCCCGGCAACCACGCGACAAGCTTCGGATACCATTTTGCGAGCAGCGGTGCCAGCGTCTGGGCCGCCCACTCGGCGAGATCGGGCGCGTCGGTCGCATCGATCACAAAACGATACGCACCGTCGGCGGCGGAGGCCGTCACGCGAATCGGCCGACGCGCCGCCAGCGCCGAAGTCGGCGCGGGGCCGTCCGCGTTCACCACATCGATCTCACTGAAGAACGTGTTCCCGACGCCCCATAGAGCGCATAGACCTGCGGCCCTCGAGAACCGCCATGCCACGAATAGGTGCAGATCCGTTTGACGGCAACCACGCGGCCGAGGTCGACCAACAGTCGGCCGCCGTCCGATCCCGCCCGAAAGAAGAAATTCTTGCGGGGCTGGTCCTCGCCGTCGGGACACGCGCCGTCGTGGAGGACCCCGAGGCCGCCGCCGTTGGCATCCGCCTCGCCCTCCACGAGACTGAAACGCGCCTGTGAGGCGGCATCGTTGTCGGACGGCGTCGGCACGCCCTCGAACGCAAACCCTGCGCCCAGCGCGTCGCACTCGACTCGGACCTCGGCCGTTTCCGCCGACACGCCCCACGCCGCGCACGCCGCCGCACTCCACAGCAGACATCGTCGCACCGTTTCGCCGCCTTCCATTCGCATTTGTCCGCCCCGCCTTCCGCGCACAATCCGAGCCGAACCGCCGACGCCGAGGGGTCCATGCAGAAACACCGCTAGCGTACCAACTGGGCCGAACCGTTTCAACTCTTCCACGCCCGCACCGACAGCAAAAATGGACTTTCATCCGCTACCGCTTAAGAGGATAATGCCACTATTCTTAGGAGGATATTCACCATGCGATCTCTGATCCCGGCCCTGCTGTTTCTTCTCGGCTCCGTGCTGACGCTCACGGCCGACACCACCGTCTGGCTCGATCAACTCGACCTCTCGACCATGAGCTGCGGCTGGGAGAAACCCCGCGCCAAACGCTCGGTCTCCAACCACCCCCTGACCATCGACGGCAAGCAGTTCGAACGCGGCGTCGGCACCCACTCCGAAAGCTGGTACGTGCTGGAAGCCGACGGCGGAGCGCTCTCGTTCGAAGCCACGGTCGGCGTGGACGCCGAGGAACTCCCCCGCGGCAACGGCTCGGTCACATTTCTCGTCTATGCCGACCAAAAGCTGGTCGCTCAGACGCGCGTCATGCGCGCCACGCATCCGGCCAAAAAGATCAAGGCCGACCTCACCGGCGCCAAGCTGGTGATCCTGCACGTCACGGACGGCGGCGACGGCGATGCCTTCGACCACGCCGACTGGTGCGACGCTTTCTTCACCCTCAAGGACGGCGCGACGCTCAAGCCCACCGACAAGCCCCTCACCCAGCAGGCTGGCGTCCTCACACCGCCCCCGCCCGCCGCGCCGCGCCTCACCGGCCCGCGCGTCTTCGGCGTCCGCCCCGGTTGCCCCGTGCTCTTCACCGTCACCGCCACCGGCGACCGCCCCATGACCTTCTCCGCCCAGAACCTGCCCGAGGGTCTCTCGCTGGACCCCAAGACCGGCAAGCTCTCCGGCGCGGTCGAGAAGCGCGGCACCTATGCCGTCACCTTCACCGCCGAAAACGCAAAGGGCAAGGCGACGCGCGGCTGGCGGCTCGAAGTCGGCGACCGTATCGCCCTCACGCCGCCCATGGGATGGAACTCCTGGAACTGCTTCGCGGGCGCCGTCTCCGACGAGAAAATCCGTTCGGCCGCCGACGCGATGGTCGCCAGCGGGCTCGCCGACCACGGCTGGACCTACATCAACATCGACGACTTCTGGCAGACCCGCCCCGGCGAGAAGAACGACGCCACGCTCATCGGCGAAGCCCGCGACGCGAACGGCCGCATCCTGCCGAACAAGCGCTTTCCCGACATGAAAGCGCTCGCCGACTACGTCCACGCCAAAGGCCTCAAGATCGGTCTCTACTCCTCTCCCGGACCAACCACCTGCGGCGGCTGCATCGGCAGTTGGCAGCACGAGTTGCAAGACGCGCAAACCTATGCCGAGTGGGGCTACGACTACCTGAAGTACGACTGGTGCAGCTACTCTCAGGTTTCGGGTTCCTCGACTCTCAAAGACCTCATGCGTCCCTACGTGCTCATGACCGCTTCGCTCCGCGCCCAGAAGCGCGACATCGTCCACAGCCTCTGCCAGTACGGCATGGGCCACGTTTCCGCCTGGGGCGACCGCACCGGCGGCCAGTGCTGGCGCACCACCGGCGACATCACCGACACGTGGGAGAGCATGTCCAAAATTCTCGACGCACAGGACGGCCTCGAACTCTTCGCCAAGCCCGGCAACTGGAACGACCCCGACATGCTCATCGCCGGCATGGTCGGCTGGGGCCATCTCCACCCCACGCGCCTCACGCCGAACGAGCAGTACACGCACATGTCGATGTGGTGCCTGCTCTGCTCGCCGCTCCTCATCGGTTGCGACATGACCCAGCTCGACGCCTTCACGCGCAACTTGCTCACCAACGACGAAGTCCTCGAAGTCAGCCAAGACCCGCTCGGCCAGCAGGCCGCCCGCGTCCAGCGCGGCGACGACGGCGACGTCTGGTCCAAGAAAATGGAGGACGGCACTCTCGCCGTCGGCCTTGTCAACCGCAGTTTCGTCACCAGCAAACTCGCGGTCGACCTCAAGACCCTCGGGCTTTCGGGCAAACAGCGCGTGCGCGACCTCTGGCGCCAGCAGGACGAAGGCGCCGTCGACGGCCGCTATGAAGTCACCGTCGACGGCCACGGCACCAAGCTGATCCGCCTCTTCCCGCAGTAAAACACGGCACGCGCATGTGTACGCGCTTCGCCAACACGCTCACGCTGGAAGCGGTCGACGCGGTTTTCGCCGCGCTCGCCGATCTGTCGCGCCCTCCGCCACCGCCGGGCGATCTTTTCGCGCTCGGGCAGGAGGTCGCGATTATCCCCGCAGGCGAACGCCGCGTCGTCACCGCGCGGCGCTGGGGCTGGAAAAAGGCCGACGGCGGCCTCTTGGCCAACGCGCGCATCGAGACCGCCGGCACGAAAGCTTTCTTCGCCGACTATGCGGACCGACACCGCTGCGTGCTACCCGCCACCGGCTTCTATGAACAAACCGTCGGACGCAAAACGCACGCGCCCTGGTTCTTCACGCTGAAGTCGACGTCCGCCTTCGGACTGGCGGGGCTGATGAACGCGGACGGCGACGTCGTGGTGCTCACCACCGAACCCAACGCCAGCGTGCGCCGCGTCCACCGCCGCATGCCGGTGATCGTGCGTTCGGACCTGCTGAGCGGCTGGCTCAACCCCCGTCTGCCGTTTCTCTCGCTGCCGGAAGCGTTGCGCGCACCATGGCCCGACGCCGACATGGGCGTCACGCCTCCCCCGCCCCCGACCGGCCCCGAACAGGGCGAGCTTTTCTGATACCATTGACAAAAGTATTTATATTCTAACCACGGAGACACAGAGGCTACAAAGAGGCATTGATGGCTGGGTTTTCACCTCCGTGTTCTCCGTGTCTCTGTGGTTATTAAAGTCCAGATTCTTTTGGTTTCTCCGCAAGCCTGTCGTCCCGATGCTCTGTCGCCGGAAACTGCGCCTCACGCCATCTGGGCGAAGAGACGATAATTCGCCAGCGCCTCGATCGCGGCGTCGACGGTGGCCTTCTCCGGAATCACGTCCGGCGCGCGGCCGGCCGCCGCCAGCGCGGCGGCCGTCGGCTTGCCGATGGCCACCACCGTCTTGCCCGCAAGCCCGACGTGCGGCGCGTGGCGGCGCATGAAAACCTCGACCGCCGACGCGCTCGCGAAGAAGACCGCGTCGAAGTCCGGCAGCCGTTCGTAGGCCACAGGCTCGTTCGCATAGAGTTCCACGTCGTCCACCGCCGCGCCCTTCTCGCGGAGCACGTCGGCCAGCAGCGATCCCGCCTTCTCCGAGCGCAGGCGCAGCACGCGCCGACCCTCGAACGGAAGCCCCTCCAGCGCCTTCGCCAAGCCCTCGGCGCTGTAGTCCATCGGCGGCGTCAGGTCCGCCTTCACGCCGTATCTTTCGAAAGCCGCCGCGCTGCCGGGCCCGCAGGTCATCAGCTTGGGCAACGCGCGCAGGTCAACGCCCGCCGCGCGCACGAGGTCCATGAAGACATGCGCCGCCGACGGCGAGGTAAGCACGACCCAGTCGTACGCCGCCACCCGCGACACCGCCGCCTTCGCCTCGTCGCGCGGCACGAGCCGGATCAGCGGACGAGCCAAGGGCATCCCGCCGAAATCGATCACGCGCAGCGCCGCCTTGTCGAGCAACGCTTCGCTGCATGTCAGCAGCACGCGGCAGCGCCCCAGCGCACCGGTGTCGCGGCGGAAACTGGCCGCAGCCGCCTCGCCGACAACCAAAAGCCCGGGCGCGTCGATCCCGTCACCGACGCCCACAACCCCGTCCCGCAGTCCCGCCAGCGTGGTCCGCACCACCGTCTCGTCGTCCGCGCCCGCGTTGAACACCGCCGCCGCCGGCGTCTCGGCCGGCCACGCCTCGTCCAACAGTTGGCGCGCCACGTCCCCGGCGACTTTGACCGACATAAACAGCACCAGCGGCAGACGCCGGCGGGCCTCCAGCGCCACGCCCGACACGCCGCCGCCCTCGGCCCGCGGCGTGAGCGCCGTGAAGCCGCGCGACACGCCGCGCCGGGTGAGCAGCATGCCCGTGCCGGTCGTCGCCACGGTGAGCGCGCTCACGCCGGCCCGCACGCGGTACGGCAGCGCCAGCCGGTCGAGTTCCTCCACCTCCTCCGCAAGCCGTCCGAAGAGCCCGGGATCGCCGCCCTTGAGCCGCACCACGCGTTTGCCCTGCCGCGCATAGGCGGCGATCAGCGCCGTGATCTCCGGCTGCCTCACCGCGTGGTCGCCGCAGCGCTTGCCAACGAACACCCGTTCGGCGTGCGGCGGCAGAAACGCCAGCAGCGCGTCGTCCATCAAGACGTCGTAGAGACACACGTCGGCCTGCCGCAGGTCCTGAAGGCCGCCCCACGTGCAGAACGCGGCCGAGCCCACACCCGCGCCGACGAAACGCACGGCCTTGACGAACGCCCCGCGGGCGCGCCGCCAGAACGGATCGCCCGCCCGGAAAGTCACTGCGAGATATCCCTGGCCAGCCGGCACGGGCAGGTCCGAGAGCGGCACCCATTCGGTCACGCGGTCGGCCAAGCCGAGCCGGTTGAGCGCCGCGCCCGCCATCAGCACCGCGTCGAACGCGCCCGCGTCGAGCTGCTCCAGCCGCGACGGGATCGTGCCGCGGATGGGCTTCAGCACGGCCTGCGGAAAACGCGCGCGGCAGTAGGCACCGCGTCGGACGCTGCTGATGCCGACGGTCGGATTCGGCGGCAGGTCGGCCATCGTCCTGCCGCGCGGCAGGACCCACGCGTCGCGCGGGTCCTCGCGCCACGGCAGCCAGAACCAGTCCAAGTCGGCGGGCACGGGATCGGGCAGATCCTTGGCGCTGTGGACCGCGACGTCCACGCGGCCGTCGCGGACCGCGTCGTCGAGGTCGCGGGTGAAGAAGTCGCCGGGGCTGGACTGCAAGTCCGTGGTCAGGTCGCGGTCGCCGGGCGTCTCGACCGCGACCTTCTCGAAAGCCGTCCCGGGCATGAGCCGGGCCAGCCGGTCGAGCGCGTCCTGCGTCTGAATCAACGCCAGCCGACTGCCGCGCGTGCCCGCCTTAAAATTCATGTCTGCCATTCCCGTCCTCCTTCCATCGCACTTATCCCGCATTTCGTAGTCAGCTTCGGGGAAAGGCATCCTGCGCCCCCCTCTAATCCCGCAAACACCCGATAGGAACCACACACACGCCGTCGGTACGGCGATAAGCCAATTCGGAGGCGGTCACAATCAACAGAAATGACGGTTCCCGCATCTTGTCGACATTGACTTTCGATTTGAGCTTGAGCAGATTTTCAGCCGCCTTCTCGATTTCCTTTGCCCCCATCTTGACCTCGACGGCCCCCCACCGTCCGTCTTTAAAACTGACAATGGCATCCGCTTCCAAACCGCTCTGGTCACGGTAGTGATAGACATCCCCATCGTGAGCTTGGGCGTAGACGCGCAGATCGCGAATGCAGAGGGATTCAAACAACAGGCCGAAGGTGTTGAAGTCATCAAACAGATGTTCAGGCTGGGTCCGAAGCACGGCGGCGGCAATAGACGGATCGACAAAATGCCGCTTCGAACTTGTGCGCAGCGTTGTCTTGGAACGGAGCGCCGGACTCCATGCAGGCTGATCCTCGACGACCATGATGCGGCGCATCGCATTCAGATATTGCGAAATGGTTTTATCCGACAGCGCTTCGTCATTCGCCGCGACATCCCGGCGAATCGTTTCCACAGTGGCCATTGTGGAGATGTTCCGAGCCATCGAACGCATCAACGCGCGGACACGCGCCGGATTTTTTTCGATGCCGTCCACACGGGACACATCCGCATGGATAACGGCATCGACGTAATCATACACAAGCCGCAGCGCGTTCTTTTCCGACTGCTTGACGGCGGCGGGCCAGCCGCCCCTGCAAAGCGCGAACGCCAGCCGTTCAAGAGCGAGCGTTGACGCCCCCTCGCCATTCCAAGTCCCCTCAAACAGCGCGCTGAGCGATACCGAACCCTCCGATTCTCCGGATTCGAAGAGCGACATGGGCCGCATGAGCAACCGTGAAATTCGCCCGGTCCCCGTGTGTTTAACGGCGTTATCGAGCGGCACGGCAGAGCCCGTCAGGATGAACTGTCCCGGTTCGCCGCGCTGGTCGACGGCGAAACGCACCGCGTCCCAAAGTACGGGCGCGGTCTGCCATTCGTCCAGCAGACGCGGGGTATCTCCGCGCAGAAGCAAGGATGGTTTTGCATCCGCCGCCCGCAAATAGGAAGTCTGCATATCCGGGTCCTGCATGTTGAGGACGCTTTTGGCTTTTTCCCCGGCGGTGCGCGTTTTACCGCACCATTTCGGCCCCTCAATCAGAACCGCCCCGGCATAACCCAGCTTTTCCTCCAGCAGGCCATCGGCAATCCGTGGCAAGTAAACAGCTTTCAAAGCGGTCATCTCCCCTCGATCAACAGCTGTAGCATACCCTCTGCTTCCGTAAATATCAACCGTTTACTTCCGTAAATATAACAATTTTACTTCCGAAGTTGGAGTTTTCAAACGGCGGTGCGTACAGCCGCCGGGTTACATGATCAGACAAATGTTTTCCCAAGAGAGATTTGCTACGCAGTGCGTAGCGAATTGGGGAAAGGCAGCCGACTCCTTTAGGAGTTTGCGTTGGAACAGGCATCCTCGTCGTTCCCCCGAAAGCTGCGGCGCATGCGCTCGTAGAGGTCGCGGTGCTCTTTCAGAACCGCGTGGCAGGCCTCCAGAATCTTGTCCAGCGTGCCGGTCGCCGTGCGGTACCACAGCTTGAGCGCGTCGAGGTCGGCCACATGCACGTTGCCGCCCGCGCGGTCGAAACCCGGATCGATGTTGCGCGGCATGCCGAGGTCGACCATTGTCACGCCGTCCGGGTTCAGCCGCCCTGCGTACTCGCGGCAGGAGACGACGGGCTCCTTCGCTTCGACCGCGCTGACGACCGCGCCGACCGTCGGCAGGACCTCGCCGAGCCGACCGAGCTGCACCACCTGAACGCGGCGCGCCTGCTCGTCGCTCAGCGCGGGCACGTTGCGGTGATAGGCCCAAACGCACGAACAGCCGCGTTCGAGCAGCCCCGCCATCACGTTGCGGCCCACAACGCCGGTGCCGATCACCAGCGCGCGGCGCGCCGACAGGTCCGGCACATGGCAGTCGAGATAGCGCAGCCCCACGTCTTCGATCTCCGCGATGTTCATCAGCGGATCGATTTCCTGGTGGATGTCCTTGGAAATGTGCAACGCGGCGTCGGCCAGTTCCCGGATGATGGAGCCGGCCCAGCCGTTGGCGACCGCCTCATCCACCGCCTCCTTCATCTGCGACACGACGTGAAACTCGCCGGGCGTCTGGGAGTCCATGCCCGCCGTCACCATGCACAGGTGCGAAAAGGCGTCAAAGCCGTGCTTCATGTAGTAGCTCTCGGGGCTCAGCCGGTTGAAGCGCAGCACGTGCCGCAGGATGCCGCACGTGGCGGCCTCGCGCGAGACCGCCGCGACGATCTCGATGCGGTTGCAGGTGTTGAGGATGAAAAACTCATGCACGCCCCAAACCTGTCGGAGCATGGCACCAACCGTTTCGCGCTCGCGGGCCGCCAAATGAAAAGGCGCACGCGCCTCGGCACCGAGCAATTCGTGACTGGTGCCCAGCACCAGCAGGTCGGAACTCTCGATGGAGTCGAGATGCTTGCGCAGGTTGTCCTTAATCAGCCGCGACTGGCGACAGGATTTTCCGCTGGTCGAAACCGCGATCATCGCGTCGCCGGCGCGCAGAATCGCGGGCGTGACGAAGTCGCCGTCCGCCCAATTGCCGTCGGCGCAGCAACACGGCACCCGCGCCGCGCGCGCCACGTCGAGAATGCGACGGTTGACGTGCTTGTCGTCCGTGCAAGCGAAGACCAGCGCGCAGCCGGAAACATCGCCGTCCTCGAAGCAGCGCGATTCGTGGCGGATGCGCCCGGCGCGAACGAGGTCGGCCAGTTCCGGCACGCACGCGGGGCAGACCAGATGGACGACGGCGTCGGCGTCCAACAGCAGCTCCACCTTGCGCTGTCCCACGCGCCCGCCCCCCACGACGAGCACGTCTCTCCCTTCCAGCATCGCATTGATGGGAAATGTCTTCCTGACCGGTCTCGACTCTCTCACACTCATAGGTGTTTTAGACTGTACCATATCGTCGAAGCCGCCGCCAGACCAACAGACCAACGGGCACGGTTCAACGTTGTTGAATCCGCACCCGAGTTCGAAATTCTTTTCATGACCGACACAAGTCGAGCACGGCATCGATGGTGGCGCGGTAGCGCGACAGGGACTCGACCCAGCGCGCCAAACAGGCGCGGCCCGCAGGCGTCAGCGCATACTCCCGACGGGAGGGACCGGCGTCCGACTCGGCCAGCTTGGACGTCACCAGTCCGCGCTTCTCCATGCCGCGCAACAAGCGATAGATGCCGGAGTGGTCCGGCGGCGCGCCGAGGTGCGCCCCCTCGCGGGCGATCCGCTGCGAGATGGCGTAGCCGTGCAACGGCTCCTCTGCGAGCGCCGCGAGAATCGAAGGCTGAACCAATTTCGGCAGGTTCGCCCCGGAACACGCGCAGGCTGAAAAGTCGGCGGGGACGCGGGATGGCCTTTTGTTCATGTCCCTGTTATGCCCGTTGTAAGACGATTAGTCAAGCGCGGCCGCAGTGGCGTCTGACAGCGACTCCGGCAGCGTCTCTACGAACGCGCGTATCTCGTTCCGCACGCGGCGGTAGCAGTCGAGTTTCGCGTCCTCGCCCTCGACCTGCCACGCCAGCGCGGGAGGATCGTCGAAACCCACATGCACCACCTTTGCAGGTCCGGGAAACATCGGGCAATTTTCATGCGCGTGCCCGCAAACGGTGACCACATAGTCGAACGGAACATGCAGCAATGTGTCCACATTTTTCGACGCCTGCCCGGAAATATCCACGCCCGCCTCGGCCATCACCCTCACGGCATACGGATTGAGTCCGTGCGTCTCGATGCCCGCCGAATACGCCTCGATCGCATCGCCCTTGAGCGCCCGCGTCCACCCCTCCGCCATCTGGCTCCGGCACGAGTTGCCTGTGCAGAGAAACAGCACCTTCAATCGTTTCATCGGTCACCTCACCGCGCCGTGTACAGCAGCCACAGTCCGCCCAGCACCACCAGTGCGCCGCACATTTTTTTAAGAACAGCCGCGCCGTGCGACCGTTCGTTCCAATCGAGATACCGCTGCACTGCGCCGGTGAAGGTTCCCGCCAGCACGATCACGCCGCAGTGGCCCGCGCCGTACAGCGCAAGCAGCAGCACGCCGTATGCGGGATTCGTCGAGGCCAGCCGGAAGGTCACGCCCAGCATCGGCGCCATGTAGGCGAAGGTGCAAGGCCCCAGTGCCACGCCGAAGACCAAGCCCAACACGAACGCCGCCAGCAGGCCCTTGCGTCTGATCCCCGGCTGCGCCGCATTCGGCAACGGCAGGCGGATCACCTCCAGCAGGTAGAGCCCGACCGCCAAGAAGATCACCGCCACCCCATAGTTGCCCCAACGCCCGACGTCGCCCATCATGCGGCCCGCCGCCGCCGTCACCGCCCCGATCACGCCGATGGTGATGAGGATGCCGCTTGCGAACAGCAGCGAAATCGCGAAGGCCCGCCGCGTGGTCATGCTTCCCTGTTGCCCGATAAACCCCACGATCAGCGGAATGCTCGCCAGATGGCAGGGGCTGAGCACGACGCTCAAAACGCCCCACACCGCCGCCGCCGCCATCGCGATGGCGGGCGCACCTTCTATCGCACGGGACAGAAAAGAAAACAGTTCGTTGATCACCGGGCAGCCTCCTTTTGGGGCGAGATGTGGAATAATGGAATACGGGAAGGGTGGAAGGGTGGAATACCGGAAAATTGGAATAATGGATGAAAGAATCCCGTATGAATATCGCCAGACCGTTGATCTGCGCGCGCATGACCGCCAAGAGTGAACACTCTGTTTCTCTCCGCCATCATTCCTGTCTTCCACTATTCCATCTTTCCGTTCTCCACGCCCAGCTCCTTCCACTTGGCCAAAATGTCCTCTTTCGCGAAAAAGCCCTCGTGGCGGTACAGCTCCTTGCCGTCGGCCCCGAAGAAAATCTGCGTCGGAATCAGATGGATCCCGTACTGCTTCCCGGCGTCCTGATTCTCCCATACATCGATGAACTCCGTCTTGAAGGTCGCGGCATAATTCGCCGCCAGATCTTCCAGAATCGGCTTCATCATTTTGCACGGAATGCATTTTCCCGCGCCCAGATCCACCAGCCGCGGCAGCGCTTGGGGTGCAGCCTTTTGTTCGACGACCGGCACGGGTGAGGTGTCCGCCATCGGTTTCTTTGTCTGCTTCAGCGCCACAATGACCGCCGCCGCAACGACGACGGCGCCGAGGATCGTAAGATTTTTCGCGTTCATGTATCGGACTCCTAGTTGAGGAATATGGAATATTGGAATGATGGAAGCCGACTGGACGCGCAGACGCGCGTCCCTCCACCGACCTTCCGACACGCTCACCCCAATTTTGCCGCACCCGCCGCAGCGGCTTTCTCAACCGTCTCCGGCGTCGGCGACGTCTTGCCTTTCTCCATGCCGAGGTCCGACAACTGCAGATGCTCGAAACCCGAAAAACCGGCCTGTTCCAGCGTGTTTTTCGCACAGTTCAGCGGACATCCGTCAATGGCCAGAACTTTGGAGGCGGCCGCCGTGGTGGCCATGATCCCTGAGACCCGCCCGCCGATACCCGCGAGACAGAACATCCGGCCCGCGCCGTCGCTCGTCAGTTTCCGCGCCGCCTGATCCGCCACCGCGCCCACATCCGCCGCACCCGAACAGGCGAAAATCAGTTTCGGGGCCGCACCGCACGCACACACAGGACTGTCATTCATGATGGAACTCCTTACAAACGTGAAATTCGAAACTTGAAACTTGAATCAGACAGGTCTTCTGTTTGCTTTCAAAAACCGCTATTGACTGTCGAAAAGCAATCCGAGACTTGCGATTCCCAGTTTCGAGTTTCCAGTTTCCGGTTACAATATCTTCGTAATCTCCTCCACACTCAGCACCTTCCCGGCGCTTTTGACGACGCCGTCCACCGCCAGAGCAGGAGTGATCATAACCCCGAACGCCATGATGTCGTTCAGCTTGCCGACCTTGACGACCTCCGCCGCGATCCCCGCCGCTTTGACCGCCGCCTCCGCGTTGGCCGTCAGCGCCTTGCACTTCGGGCAACCCGTGCCCAGAATTTGGATTTTCATAGTGTGTTCCTTTCCTTTCGTAAAAAGTGAAACTGGAAATTTGACACTTGAAACTTGGAACAGCCTATCTCAGTCCCGAAGTGTCACTGGGCGCGAGTGGTTTTGATAAACGCGTTCAGTTTGGGCCCGAGTTCATCGATCAGCCTCTTATACGAAGCGACTTCATCCTCGGAAATCACCTTCCTCCGAAACGCTTTTCGCAACCAGCATTTCGTCTCTTCAAATGAACCTCGGGCATAGAGAAAAAACTTCTTGCGATCGGCAGGCGAGAAACGTCCGTATCCTTCAGCAATATTGGCTGCGATGCTGTCAGCCGCACGAACCACCTGTAACCCGAGTGTATGCTGTGCCTTGCTGTCCCATGTGTCATAGGCGAACCAGATCAAATCAGACAATTCTTCTGAGAGGCGATAGACATCCAACTCGTAAACTTCCTTCACGGTATCACCCCTTTCCAGTTTCCTCTTGTCCGCAACTTGTCCTTTTTGTCATAGCTACACCCTCGTTCATTCGCGGCACAGCCGCACGGCGAGCTGCTCAGTTTCAAGTTTCAAATTTCAAGTTTCAAATCATCCCGAATCCCCACCCCGCCGCCGTCGCCATTCCAACAACCAGCGACACAAACGCCACCGTCTTCTTCGGCCCCAATACGCTGTTGATGACCAGCATGCTCGGGAGGCTGAGCGCCGGACCGGCGAGGAGCAGCGCCAGCGCCGGACCTTTGCCCATCCCAGCCCCCATCAGACCTTGGATGATCGGCACCTCGGTCAGCGTCGCGAAATACATGAACGCGCCAGCGAGCGAAGCCAAAAAGTTGGCCCGCAGCGAGTTGCCGCCCACGGCCTTGGCCACCCACTCCGAGGGAATCATACCCTCCTGTCCCACGCGGCCCAGCAGAAAACCCGCCGCCACCACGCCGATCAGAAGCAGCGGCAGGATCTGCTTCGCGAAGGTCCAGGACGACTCGAACCACTGCCCGCCCTCGCCCTTGTCCGTCGCCGTCAGCCACGCCAGACCCAGGGAACCGACGGTGAACGCCGCCAGCGCGTTGCCGCCCGTGCCCAGCGCCGTCAGCGCGGTCACAACCGCGACCCCGCCGACCTTCCACAGACGCATCTTGAACCACGCCACCAGCATCGCGCCGAGCCCCGCCGCGAACACCGCCGTAAGGATCCACTTGACCCCGTAGACAGCCGCCCAGACGCCATTCGGATTCTGCGGCTTGCCGAAGTTCGCGAACACCAGCACCAGCACCATCGAGGCGAAATACAGCGCCGTCTGCCACAGCGGACGCCCGTCCCCATCCTCCGGCATCTGGATCGCCGCCGCGATCTTGGCCTGTTCCTCGCGCCGGAACAGCAGGTGCATGGCGTACCCGATCACGACGCTGAACGCCACGGCGCCGACCGCCCGAGCGGTGCCCAGCTCCGGGCCCAGAATCCGGGCCGTCATGATGATCGCCAGCACATTGATCGCCGGCCCTGAGTAAAGGAACGCGCAAGCCGGACCCAGCCCCGCCCCCATCCGGTAGATGCCCGTGAACAACGGCAGAATCGTGCAGGAACAGACGGCCAAGATGCTTCCCGAAACCGACGCCACGCCGTATGCCAGCACCTTCTTGGCGCTCGGACCGAGGTACTTCATCACGGCAGCCTGGCTCACGAACACCCCGATCGCGCCCGCGATGAAAAAGGCCGGCACCAAGCACAGCAGCACGTGTTCGCGCGCATACCACTTGACGAGGTGCATCGCCTCCAGCAGCGCGTGATCAAACCGCGCTCCGCCCACCGGCAGATAGAAGCAGGCCAAGAAACCCGCCACAATCCACGCCAACTTCTTCCACTCGGTCTTCAGATCCATAGGACGCCACCACTCCATTTACGCCATCATCTTTTCTGCACCGCTTCGATACAGTGCATGAAGGTCAGCACGCACGGACACTTCAGCGAATAAAAAACCTGTTTGCCGCGTTTGTTGTCCTCGACCACGCCCGCATTTTTCAACACCAGCAGATGCTTGGAGACGGTCGAGAAATCCAGGCCGAGACCTTCCACGAGTTTGCACACGCACAGTTCCCCGCCCGCCAACCGTTCCACCATCCAGAGCCGCGCCGGATGCGCCAACGCCTTCAGCACCTTCGTTTTCGCGGCGAGTGCCGCGCGTTCCTGCCTGTTCATCGCCGGGCCTCCTCATTTGTTCATTTGGCAATATAACCAATCAACGGCGTCCCGCGCAACTGTATTTCATGAACGCTCGGTCTGGTTCGGGTGCAACTCGGGCGCGATTCCGTTTTGTTGGAACTGAATCGCGCCAATTAGGTACGATTACGATAAAGAAGGGTATCCACCAACAGAACTGCCATGCGCCCCACGCATTGGCAACAGATTTTTACGCGTTGATTGCGACGCGCCCGTCTTGTATGCTGGTTCTACCTTCAAGGAGGATATCACATGAAACGTGGCTTGTTTGCCGTGTCCGCTCTTCTGTTGCTTGCCGCACCGACGCGTTCGGCGGCGGAGTCTGTCGGAACCAGTCCGTCGTTCAAAGGCCCCGTGGGACTGCAGGTCTATTCCCTGCGGAACCAGATCAAGCAACAGGGCGCAACCGCGCTGGACTTTGCCAAGGAACAGGGGTTCGTCGAGGTCGAGATCGGCCTCGAAAGCCATTACGGCTTGACGGCGGAGGCGATGAAGGCGGCCCTTGACGCGCGCGGGCTGAAACCGATCGCCGCCCATGCCAGCCTCGACTTCATCCTGAATCACACCGAGCAGGCCGTCGCCGAGGCCAAGCGCTTCGGACTCCAATACGTCGGCGTCGCCTGGGCGCCGCACAAGAATCCGCTGGACGAACAGCAGGTTCTGAAAATCGCCGAGGGGTTCAACCAGGCCGGAAAGCTGCTCAAGGAACACGGCCTCCAGTTTTTCTATCACAACCACGGATTTGAATTCCTGCCGTACCAAGACGGCACCCTGTTCGACCTGCTCGTGCAGAAGACCGACCCCGACCTCGTCAAATTCGAGATGGACGTCCTGTGGGTGATTCATCCCGGCCAGGATCCGGTCGCCCTGCTGAAGAAATATCCGAACCGCTGGGTGCTGATGCACATGAAAGACCTGCGCAAGGGCGTCAAGGGCGATTTCAGCGGCGGCACCTCGCTGGACAACGACGTGGCCCTTGGCAGCGGACAGGCCGACTACCCGGCCATCCTGAGAACCGCCCAAGAAATCGGCATTAAACATTTCTTCATCGAGGACGAAAGCCCCGTCGTGTTGCAGCAGATCCCGAAAAGCCTGAAATTCCTGTCGTCGGTGCGCTAACGCACGACGCGACGCTAAATATTCGTTGAAAGCGGATGCGAAGCCCTGTGGTTGAAAGTTGAACGTTGAGCGTTCCGACATGGGCGATGGTCTGCCTCCACCAACCACGAACCCGTCGCCGCAGACCCGCCCTTAACGGAGCAAAGACATGAAAACAAAGAACGCCGCCTCAAAAGGGCGGGCGCGGAAGTGTTTGCCTCTTGACTCCGGCTCTAGGATGAGCGACCCCTGTCCCTCCACAGACAGATGTGTCAACCTCTCTCGTTTCCTCCTTCTTCCCGATTTCATTTACCAACTTGAACTCCAAAACAGGAGGCAATAAATGAAATGTCCGAATGCGCCTTTGTTTACTCTTTAAAAAGCTCTTTGAATTTCTCAAATGGATATCTTTCAATTTTTAACTCCTTTTGCTCAGATATTCTTTCTATTGTCCCTGTTGCAGATTCTGTAATCGTCAGTGCTGTAATTTTCACTAAGTTCGTAAAACAAACTGCAACGGTTCCATCCTGCCAAACCCCGGGACGTTCAAACGCAACAATACCATGGCTAGTATCCGAACAAACAACATAATCTGAATATGTGTCAATAAGTGCTTGGTTCGTTTCCCAACCGAGGGGTTTCCAAAACTGAAAACGGTTTGGTGCCTGCAAGAATGCGAATGAATCCGCCACATTACTGGGAGTTACCTTACTTATTCCGCTAGGATTCTCACCTCCATGGCTATTTCTGTAAGCAAGTACCCGTTCGGCAACAACACGCAATTGAACCACGCTCTGCATTTGCAGAATTCGCATTCTTGACGGCTTCAAAGATGGAAACAAACAACTAACGAGCACTAATACAAGTATCCCGGCAACAAAAAAATACACTTTTTTCTTCCGTCTCCACATATACATAACACCTCCTCTATTCAAATGTTCCAGAATAACGGTCTCCCTGCCAGTGTCCAGTTGTGTGATAACTTTTTTCCTCGGTCGACAAAATTTGTCCTGTTAACGCACCTTTGGTGCATTTCACTTTCCACAAAAACCGCTGTGTCCATGGAAAATGGTAAGGCCATCCCTGACCATCCGGTGAATCGCCTTCTGCATGTGCAATAACTTGTGTCCCCCGTTTGACACAAAAACCACCTTCCGCGCCATGATCTAAAACAAAAGGTCCATACGGGCCACCCCACACTCCCAAAAACTTTTTAACATATCGATCTATTATCGCTTCTTCACAACATTTACATTCATCAACATCCAACGTGTATGTGACCGTAACATCAACGCTCTTTGTTGTCTGTTCCCAATCCGCCTTGAAATTCCAAATTCCAAGCCCATATACATCCAACATGTTGACTGGGTTGTTGTTAACAAAGCGATATAAATTAAAGCCGCCTTTTTCTTCAATCGGGTCGCGGGAGAGAAAACGTCCGAGGTCGGGCGAATAGGGGCGGCGCGGGAACATGACCAACCCGGTCTCGTCGTCGTGATAACGCGTGGAGAACCGCCAAGGATTGGCGGACGCCAGTGGCCCCTCCGAAACGAGCGTCTCGCCGAAAGCGCCGTACCGGTAGCGGGCAAGCACCGCGCCGCTATAGGCGTCCAATAATTCCGTGACGTTGCCGTTTGCGTCGTAGCAGTAAACCACGTTCGTGCCGTTGAATGTCGCCGCAAGCAACCCGCCGACGCCCGCCGCGCCTTGGAGCGTGCCGGAGAGATCGAGGCCCCAGACATAGAAGTTCGTCAGTTCATTCGTGCCAGAGTTCATTAGTTTTTCCGAAACGATATTGTAACCGTCCCAGAGATAAGAGCGGGGCGCGCCATCGATAACCTTGGAGACCATCCGGCCCTGGTGGTCGTAGGCGTAGGTGACGATATGTGTGGCGTTGGAGGCGAGGACGAGGCGGTTCTCGCCGTTCCAGCCGTAGTGCCAGCCATCGCCGGTGGCGGTCATGTTGCCGTCGGCATCATACAAAGGATGAAGGATGAGGGATGAAGGATGAACGACGACATTGGAATACTGGTTGAGCGCGTTTGCGGCGTAGG
>Ga0172375_10002031_pt1 | contig 32034 bp, 21 predicted proteins | sample LakKiv1m_FD_114537 | JGI IMG/M metagenome (GOLD analysis project Ga0172375, IMG submission 114537) | Freshwater microbial communities from Kabuno Bay, South-Kivu, Congo - kab_092012_11.1m | ecosystem: Environmental > Aquatic > Freshwater > Lake | place: Democratic Republic of the Congo... | reverse complement strand
TTGGAGGCAACCATATGGAAACGCTTAATGTCCATGAGGCAAAAACAAAGCTGTCCTCGGTCCTTATGGAGGTTGAAAAGGCCGGAAAATCGTTCACCATATGCCGGAGCGGGAAGCCTGTCGCCGAGCTGATCCCCTACAGAAGGCCCAGTCGTCTGAACTATCATCCTGTTCTCAGAAATATCCATATCAATTACGATCCCACAGAGGAGCTATCCGAGGAAGAGTGGGGTGAGGTCCAATGATGCTCCTGGATACCTGCGCCATCCTGTGGCTGGCCCATGATCAAAGCCAGTTTAGCGCCGCCACGCTGGCAAGAATCGATGCGGCTCCTGTAGTTTTTGTTTCAGCCATCTCCGGGTTCGAAATCGGCCTCAAGTACAGGGCTGGGAGACTGGCCCTACCGATGCCGCCCGGAGAATGGCTCAGGGAGGTCGCGGAGAACCACTATCTCACGATTCTGGATCTCAGTCTTGAAGTCTGCCTTAAGGCAACAGAGCTGGCGCCAGTCCATAAGGATCCTTGTGACCGGTTCATCATCGCTGCGGCCTTGACCAAGGGAATCCCCATCGTCACTGCTGACGCCAGGTTTGAGGAATACGGCGTCGAAGTCCTCCGTTGAGTCAGGGGTGTAGGGTCCATTCAACCGCCACCGCTCTACAAAAGTCCGCCTGGCGCCGGATACGAGCTGTCAGCCAAGTTCCGGCTAAATCTCGAGAGACTATTGGAGGCTTGGGATGGGTATTTCGGGACCTAAGGCAGGGGAAAGGTGAATGGTCGGAAGATTCAGTAGAGTAAAGGCCTTCCGGCTTGGCGTCGAATCTCTGATCTGGGCGACGACCTTCCTTGAAAACATCTTTGAGCCTTTCCGTGTGTCCCCGCAACGTGGTTTCGTCTTAAAGTCAGGGGTATTTTGTGCTGGAATCGTTATAAAGTCAACCTAAAGCGGACGCGAAAGGGACGTCGCATGATGCCTGACGCGGGACGACCCATCCCAACCCAAGCGTCGTCCCTGAGCTGGAGACTAAAGGCTGAAAGCAGGAGGGATTGAATAAGGGGGAATGAGGGGGAGTTTCATCCCTGCGCTCATCAACGCCGTGAAACGGGGAGCGCACTTGGTGCGAGATCAGCAATACGCGATCGAGCCCAAGAAATGATAACGTCCTCATACCCACATACCCATGGGGATCAGCAATTCTCATTTTGGAAACCGACTCATGTGGGAGCGGCTTCCGAGTCCCGCCTTCGGGCGGGATGGCAAGATGACACTCTCACAGCAGTTTGGCTCTGAGTTTATTTCATAATGAGAATTGCTATATAGGGATTGACAGAGTTGATTGCACTGCATACAATGTCATCACTTCGTTGCAAAAGGAGGCTCGGAACATGGCAAGTCTGACGATACGCAATCTGGATGAGGCGCTAAAGAGTACCTTGCGAATGAGTGCTGCAGCCAACAAGCGATCCATGGAAGAGGAGGCGCGACAGATTCTCAGGCGTTTTCTGCTTCACAAAAAAGCAACATCAGGTATCGGCTCGCGAATCGCAAAGCGTTTTGCCGCGGCAGGGGGCGTGGACCTCCCGCCTGTGTCAAGGACCTTGCCGCGAGTCTCTCCTCTGGATATGACGGACGACGCTTCATGATTCTCCTGGATACCAATGTTCTCTCCGAATTGATGCGGCCGTCCCCCGACCGTCGCGTCGTGAAATGGCTCGATGCCAGAAGCGATTCGGATCTCTGGATTTCAGCCGTGACGGTGGCTGAGATACGGCTTGGCCTGTCTCTCATGCCTGACGGCGCCCGCAAGACCCCGTTGCTGGAACTGGCCGAACAGATGTTTAACGAGGATTTTTCTGAGCGCTGTCTTCCATTTGATTGCGAGGCGGCCCTGCAATACGGACTTATCGTCTCGGAACGAAACCGTCAGGGCCGCCCCATCAGCGTGGAAGATGCACAGATCGCGGCCATTGCGATCACATCAGGGCTTGTTCTCGCCACACGAAACGTGTCAGATTTTAAGGCGATAAAGGGATTGAGGGTGGTAAACCCTTGGGGGGAGTAGGAAATTTACATGATGTTGTCACTCGCCGGCTAAGGGCGAATGCCATGGGAATTCCTCATGCCGCGAAAAGCGAGGATAGACGACCAGGCGCATGGCATTCCTCTAAACCCGCCTGCGACAGACCACGACCAGTACCATCACAGCTATCCATAGTTCCTAACCACTAATCCTCTCAAACCAAGGTGCATAAGGTCCGCAGGCGCTCATTCGGCTTGACAACTCGTTATTCCTTTTGAATAATTGCAGCAGAATAATTTTGCCCGAATACAATCTCGCATGAGGTGATGATATGCCCAACCCTTTCAGCCTGTCCATCGCACAGGGCGCCCATTTCTGCAACCGGGACAAGGAAATCCAGGATCTGATCCGCCACGCACGAAGCGGAAACAACGTCCTCCTCTTCTCCCCCCGCCGATACGGAAAGACGTCCCTGGTGAAAAGGACCCTGGATTTGTTGAACGGGGAAGGCTTCCTCACGATCTATGTGGACCTTTTCCCCATCATCTCGGAGAAGGATATGGTTTCCCGCCTCTCCTCGGCCCTGTTCAAGGGAGTGGGAAGGGGGCTAAGCCAGCAGACGCTCGCCGCAAGACTGAAGGACCTCTTCAAACGTCTCATCCCGGTGATCGAGGTCAAGCCGGACGGCTACAGCGTTTCCATGCGGTTCGATCCGTCATCCGAATCAGGCGCCCTGCTGGAGGATCTCCTGGAAGGCCTTTACCGGTATGTGACCCAAAGAGGGATTCAGGCCTGTGTGGCGCTGGACGAATTTCAGGAAATTACGGAACTGCCGGAATCCAAGCGGATCGAAGGACTTTTCCGGGCACACATCCAGTCGCACAGGGAGGTGTCCTATTTGTTCATTGGAAGCCGCAGGCGAATTCTGCAGGAGATGTTTTCCGACAAGGGCCGCGCTTTTTATAAGAGCGCTTTTGCCTACCCCCTTCGGGAGGTCCCCAGAGACGCATTTGTCCGCTACATACAGACCCATTTCCAAGGAAGCGGAAAGGTCTGCCCCCCGGCGGTTGCCGAGGACATCTACAACAGGGTTCGCGGGTATCCTTATTACGTGCAGAAACTGGCCTCCATCGCCTGGGACCTCTCGCAAGAGGAGTGCCATGCACAGGCGGTCCAATCCTCGTACGAGGCCTTGATCGAAATGGAGGCTGCGGATTTCGAGGCCACGTGGAGCGCCCTTACCCTGGTCCAGCGAACGGTTCTAAAGGCCCTGGCCCTGGAATCGACCGCCCTTCCCTATTCACGGGAATTCCTGGAGCGGCACCAGCTCACGGTTGGGGGCACCCAGCGTGCTGTCCGTGTGCTCATTTCCATGGACCTTGTGGAAAAGGAACCGTCCGGGTACCGACTGACGGACCCTGTCATGAGCGCATGGATCGCCCGCTGGACCCACGGACTCTGATTGGGGAACAGGGAGGAGGCCGCCTTTTTGACGGGCTGATAGGTATCCCTGAACTCTGCTGCCTTCTTTGGGCAGAAAAGCATGTCGGCGAGTGCTGACCGATCCACATCGCCCAGTATCAGAGACACAAGGGGGCGCGGGGCCGCACCTGGAACAGGCGGAAATCAGACCGCTTCAGCGGGCCAGGTGAGGCTGAACAGGGTCTCATTCCCCGTGTCCGAAATGGTCACGACAAAGGGCCTCCTGTCGTCCGGCCCGATGATCACCTGCGATCCGGACCTGCAATAGTATTCCGAGTTCACAGAGCATGGCTGCGCCTCCCCTCCGGAGTGGATAATGGTCACGATGGCGTCCTGAGTCTTCAGGGTAAACCGTTTCTCTCCATCCACCATCCGCGGCGGGCCTATTTCAAGGACAAAGTCGAAGTCAGGGTGGCGATGCCGGATGACGTCGTCTCCGCATTCATAGCGCATGAGCCTTGTCAACCGGTCCTGGGGCATGGTCCACATGCTTGGGATAATGGGAGATTCCAACCACTCAAGGATGCCTTCCAAGGCCTTGACGCTCATCCGTTTCAATAGGGGACCTGGGTCCTTAGCCTCTCCTGGCTTATCGCCAACCCAGCGATCACAAAACCGATCCTGAAACGTTTCCAGTGGAAAACGCTTTTCCACACGAGGAGGAAACCGCTTGTGTGTGTACGCATCTATTACGCATAGCTTCGATATGTCCTGCCAAAGTCCACGCTTCCTGTTTCTCTTTCTGCGGGCTTTAATCCACAGGACCAGAAGTACAAGAAGGGCAATCACAATGCCTGCGTATCCCTCCAGGACATTCATCCAGTCTCTCACCGCAGTCATCGAGATTTCGACGCGCTGGGCATTCAGGGGCGCCGCAATTTTCCCCTCTACCCCACCGGGCAGCACATAGCCCCGGAAAGAGACCCTCAGGTTCAGATCTTCTTTCGGCAGCCTGTTGTCAGCCCCCTCCTTCCTGACGACGGTGATCCTCCCCTCCAGCCGTCCGGCCTCGCCGTCGATGGTGACACGCCCCATGGGCTCCACCTTCACCAGCAGACCTTCCTTGATTATCCTGCCGGACCCAAATAGACCCCTGGGCGGCAGATCAAAGGAACTCTCCCCTTCGAGCTCGACATTCACTGTGGCCTTCTGCCCTTTGAACATCCTGTCGATCTGGATGGAAAAGGGGACCTGAATCACCTGCGAGCCTGAGGAGGAGAGGGAAAAAACCAGGGGGGCCCCGGGATCTTTTCTCCGTTCCGATTCCCGTTGGTCGATGATCGCCTTCTCCCTTGCCTGGATCACCCTCGCCATCGGGCGGGTCCAGGAGACCTTCCCGTATTCATATATGGCATCTCCAAAACCGACGCGCATGACCCGGTTCATAGGATGGAAGGCGTATCTGCGGTCCAGCCCCTTTAGCCCCGCCATGGCCTGCTTCGGGACGAGGGTCAGGTCATAGGGCCGGGCCTCAAGCGGTCCCAGAAGGCCTTCCCAGGTGGTGTCCGTCTTTCGGGAAAGCTGGAAGGTTTTACCCTGTCCGCAATAGAGGGTGATGGTTTGAAGATTCAGGGGAACGGATGCCGTGGCCCTCACCGTCAGGGTTTCCCCCACATAAAGCCTTCCGGCGTCATAGGAAAGCCGCAGATCCCCGCTCTCCGGGACAAAGCTGTAGACCCTGTCAAGCCCCTCGATGCCCTGGAGGCCCTGCTGAAAGGCAAGCTCGAGGGTATATCGCCGAGCCAGCAATGGACCCAAAACGCCCTGCCAGCTTGTAGCCGAGAGATTCCTGAGAACGATCCCGGCTCCGTTGCCCGTGTTCAACAGAATTTCCCGGACCTGCACCGGGAACTCGGCCCTGGCCGTAATGGTCACGGTATCGCCTTCCAGAAACCGGTCTCTGTCAAAGACCAGTTTGAGAAACTGTGTTGGCGGGGGGGGGGCCACGCGCTTCGGCCTAAACTCGTGGGCGCCGGCAATGTCCGCGATCTCCTTCAGGTCCTGGCGCCAGGCAAGAGTCAACCGGTAATGGGCGTCCAGCAGAGGTCCCATGGCGCCTTCCCACCGCGTTTTGGCGGTCTTTCTGAGCTCGGCCATCTGGCCGGTCCCTGTATCCAGGATGATCTTGCTCACATCAACGGGTCTGTCCGTCTCGGCCGTGATTTTAAGCCTCTTCCCTACGATTAACTCCTTTTTGTCGTAGGCCAGGCGCAGCTTCACTTCTATCTTCGGGGGGTCGTTCGGCGCAAAGGAATACCCCCTGTCAAGGCCCGTGATGTCGCGAAGGTCCTGGTCTTTCGACAGGGTCAGGGTGTATCCTTCTTTCACCAAGGGCCCCAGTGTGCCTTCCCACCGCCTGTTCGCGGTCTTTCTCAGCTCAAGCTTCTGGCCGGTCCCCGTATCCAGGATGATCTGACTCACATCAACAGGCCTGTCCGTCTCAGCCGCTATTTTGAGGCTTCTCCCTACGATCAGGTTCCTTCGGTCGTAGGCCAGGCGGAGCTTCACCTCTATCTTCGGCGGGTCGTTCGGCGTAAAAGAATACTCCCTGTCAAGGCCGGTTAGGCCAGTAAGGTCCTGGTCCTTGGACAGGCTCAGGGTGTAGACGTCTTTCAGCAAGGGCCCGAGAGTCCCCGTCCATTCACTTCTTTCCGTCCTCAAGAGCGTCACATGGTGCCCCCTGTTGCTCTTGAGGGCCACATCCAGGATGATTTGACCCAGATCCAGACCGCTGTCCGCCCTTGCGGTGATGGTCAGCGTGTTGCCGACCACCAGCGCGCTGTCATCATAGCTTAGATGCAAAGGCCCCGCCTCTGCCGGCGAAAGTTTCAGGATCTTCTCTCGGATGGCGCTGTAGCATGCCTTGCAGTAATACCCCTTGGTATTGCCGCGCATGATGCAGCGCTCTTCGGGCCTGTACCAGCCCCTGGACCGGTAAAAGGCGCCCTCAAAGGCGCCGACGATACCCTTCCCGGCTGCATGGATGGTGGGCAGGGGGGTATCGGGGTCGATCCACCTGGACCAGGGTATCCGGACCCTTTCCAGGGTGTCCGTCACATTCATGTAAGTAGACCTTGTGGGCTTGGTTGCTTCCTCTTCGTCCACATATTCATCGTTGAGCCCCGCGAACGCGTGACCCAATTCATGGCTCAGGGTATCCCCCTCTTCAAAGGCAGTAAAGGTAAAGGCATTCCCGCAGGCGCAGCCCTTCCAGCTTTCGGATTTAACCATAATTCCGATCACGTGCACCGCAGGGAGGAGGTCCGTGGCTATTTCCCTCACCTTCTGAAAATCGGCAGTAATAGTACGCTCTGTTTCTCGGGTGCCGAGGTCCAGCCCGGCTGCAGGCATAAATGCATAAATATTGAAGTGTTTCTCGTAGGTCTTGTAGGGTTCGATCTGGAAGAGATATCGCCGCTGGCGCTCAAGGTTATCGAGAAAGACCTCTTTCTCGTGGGCCTCGAACCCATCTGCAATGAAAAGGAAAACGACTTTTTTGTGATCAGGCCCGTTGACCTTGACCGGGATGAGGCCATCCGGGGCAGCCGCCTTGGCAGTGGAAGAAGGAAGGAAAAGGAAGAGGAAGAACGCAAGAAATACCAGAAGCAAAATCAAACTTGCGCCATCGCATCTTTGTTCCTTTCGATCTTGTGAATAGTGCAGCGTGATCATGTCCCCTTCGCCTTGAGATATCCCTCAACAGCTTGCTGCCACGTTGTCACTTTTTATCTTTCGTGGCCCGATCTGGCGGATACTCCCATTCCCCGATCTTGCGCGGAGCGGATTTCTCCCCGGCTGGTTTTCTGTAGAAGCGGATCAGAAAGGCGTTTTCGTATATCGGCATGCGAAAGGGGAAGACGACCCTGGAAAGGCGCTCGATTTCAGCTCGAATCTGGCCTTCCTTCCAATTGAAGCTCTCCCCGATCTTTACATTTGGGATATCGAAATAAACGGTCTCAAGGAGATATTCCCTCTCCTCGCTCTTCAGGAAGACATCGTAGAAATACTCCCCATTCTCACGGACAAGTCCATCCGGCACGAAGTCCTGGTCCACGCTTTCGACATTCTGCACGAGAACCGTCTCTTTTTCCCCGTCGGTTTTCTCGTACAGAAGCTCCAGTCGCAGGTATTGGGCCAACCCGGTCGAGACAGCGCCCAATATGCAGGCCGCACACAACCCGATCACGAGACACACTTTGTTCAATCCGCTCTCCTGGCTTCAGGATGATTCTATGACGCAGACCCGGTCGCCTTGCCGCACTCCCCGCAGAACTTGGCGGTCCCGAGGTCCTTGCCTCGATTGGGGCACCCTTCTGTGAGGCAGGTCAGAAAACCGCCTCCGGCAGCAGCCCGAGCTGTTGGCTTTCCACACTGCGGGCAGAACTTGGCGGTCCCGAGGTCCTTGCCTCGATTGGGGCACCCTTCTGTGTGGCATGTGAGGAAATCCCCTCCGCCGCCAATCTGACCTGTCGGTTTTCCACACTCCATGCAGAACTTGGCCGTTCCCAGATCCTTGCCTTTGTTCGCACAGCTTTCAGTATGACAGGTCATAAAGCAGCCGGATGGCCCCGGTTGTGCAGCAGGGGCGGCCTGTGCTAACGGGTCCGGGACCCCCCGCACCTGCCATGTCGGCACGTCATCAATGTAGGTGCACTCACCGCACTCGCAGACAAGGATTTCTTCGCCGAGCGGGCCTCCAAATCGAGCGCATTCGGGATTCAGACACTTCGGCAGTCTTGACGCCTCGCTGAACATCTCAAATTTGGGTGGCGCAAATCGCTCTTCCAGGCTTTCAAGGCTCTTGCATATCCCGATGCCTTTGCTATCCATCAATCTTTCGTCGTATTGGTTTTCATATGTTTCGGCGTGGCGTGCAAAAAGGCTTTGGAGCCACTTTTCAGAGGACGAGAGTCTATCGAGTTCTCTGAAGACAAACTTGGGAACGACAGGATATTTTACGTCAATAAGGTACCGTGCCAAGAGGTCTTTTTTGACCCTGCCCAGCTCCACCAGCCTCCTGAGCAGGCTCTTGATCAAGGAACCAAGCACTTCGGGCATACCATTCAGATTTCTCTCAAGCTCGGTAAAGACAACCCGTTGATCCTCTTGCTCTGGAATTAAGGTATTTTTCAGCACAGTGTAATCCGAACGCTTGTGGTAGTCCGAATACGGGAATTTGACGACTTTCACTACCTCACTGTCCGATCTACTGTCTCCCAATCGGATGGTCCCTGTGTGAAAGAGGAGATTCAAGAAGGCATTCTTCTCCGAATCTGCCACCCGAATGGCCGCTCCAAAGGGCTCCGGTATATCAAAGTATTGTTTGCTGGTGTGGTATCTGGCCAGGAACTGGTCCCTGCCCACCTCGGTAGCCCCAAGCCTTCCCTCCACCAGGGCCTGCAGGTACTTGTCGCCGCATTGATAAAGTTCACTGAAGAGAAAAAGAGCGATGCCGACCTTTGTCTTGGAAAGGATGATCTCTTCCCGGTTCCGCCTCGCCAGGGCCTCCATCCCCGAGTCCACGGGAGCAGTGATGGTGGCCTCCTTAAAATAGCCACTTTCCACAAAAGGCATGATTTTCCCCGGTTCAGGCAGGTCCAGGAATAGCTCTTCACTGTAGCTCGGGCTGCCCCCCCTAACCACCGAGCTGTCCAGCATCCCCAGATATTCGGCGCTGGCGAATAACTGATCAAAGTGCTCATTCATGAGCGCCATGCTCCTGGGGGTCTGATCGCCTACAAGGTTCATCAGATAGTCCGTAATGGAGAACCTGCCCTTGTATTCATGAATCTTATTGGTCTCCCTCTCAACCCTCTTCCGCAGGGTCTCCTTGTCCATCGCTTCCGACAGGAGTCTCTCTACCACATCGCCCTTCGCGTTCAGGCTCTGGCTGGCGACCTGGTAGATGTCGATCTTCGAGAGGATGTCTCTGGTCGCAAAGGACTCCAGTTGCGCCTTGTTGGCGCCATGCACCAGGATGCACGGGGTTTCCTCGGTTTCGATCTCGATCTGCCGCATCTCCGAAGCCAGGTCCCCGCCAAGACTCGTGCCGCTGTCCTTGCCTTCCATATTGCCGCCGATGAGGGCGATATTTTTGGAAAGCGTAGAGACGATGCCCCCCACCTTTTCCGCGATCTTTTCCAGGAACTCCACAACAACTGCCTTTGACAGCAGTTTCTGGTAGTGTTCGAGAAGGGCGTTGAAGGTGCGGAGGGTCTTGTTGATTTCGCTTTCCGTTGCGGCATCCAATTCCGGGATCGTCCCCGAGAAGGTGATCGTCTCCCAAAACCTCTTCACAACACCCCTTTCCTTTTCCACGAGGGCCTTGTAGACTGCCACCTTCCCCTCAATCGTATCGTAGTGGGGACACTTGGTTCGGTCTTCCCAGACAACGATCTCTTTTTTCACTGCCTCGATCTTTGCCGTCAGCGAGCTCAGAAGCAGTCCCAGGAAGGAACCTTTCTTTCCGCCCGTCTTCACGGTCTCTCTGTCCGGCAGGATACGTTGCCATTCCTCGGCGTCGAATGACTCATGGATTTCGCTGATGAACCACCGTAAATACTCTCGACAGTAATTCATGCCGAAATCCTTGACAAAGCGGCCACACCTGGCCTCCAGATCCAGGAGCACATTGGTGAACAGGTTCCTGGTAATCGGGTCATCCTCCGGGGCAAAGCGAAGCTCTCTCCTTTTCGTGTTGTCGAAGTTGGATCGAACCGTTCTCAGGGTGTTCACCACCGTCTCGTGCATCTTCTCTGCCCACGGATCGTTCACCGTTTGGCAGTTGATTTTCCCCAGGTGGATTGGACTGACCGGAGGGAAGATGGCTCCTGCCTCTCTCAACATTTTCTCCGCATCCATCTCTGCCAGTTCCTGGGGATGTTGGGTCTTTTCCGCCCCCGCCTGGGGTTGCAGGAGGTTCCCATCCACCATGTCCAGCAGAAGGCGCTTCGTATAAAAGAGCTGGGCCCATCTGAACATCTTTTCCACAGGATACTTGAGACTGTAGTAGCCAACCATGCCATAACAGCGGTTCCTGGCCAGGCCGGTCCTGGACTCCTGGTATGGATTATTGGAGATAACTGTGTGGAGGTTCGATGATAGATCGGTTGCGATGGCATTCTGCTGGCCGCCGAAGGTGGTCATCGCAATGTAGTTCGCCAAAATGCTGTTGAGGATCCTGTACTTGCCAACGGTGCCTCGGATGCCCTGTTTAGGGCTGAGATTGAAGACGCCATTGTACAGGTTCTTGATGGTGGTCTTGCTCGCCGGCGGTATCTTGAACGCTTCCCGTAAGAAATTTTCCGGCTCGTAACCGACGCCAGGGGTCAGAACATAATCCAGTTCCTTGAACGCGGCGTACTGATTGGTCCGGATGTAGTTGAGCGTGCCTTCGATTACCTTCCTCCCCTCGGTCTCAAAACAGGATGGGAGAAAGTTGAAAAGTTGGAGCGTGGCTTGATCGCTCATGTCTGACCCGTAACCCTGCCGGAGAATCTGGCGGATGGTCGCCGCGATTGGGATAAAAAGCCCCTTGCCTGTGCCGCCGCCCAGGCTGCAAATGATCATGGTGTTGAGGCGTATCCCCGCAGCATCGTTCAGGGAGTACCGACCCGAGTAGTCATAGGCCCCGAGATTTTGTTGGATTCTTGTCCTGTCAAACAGATCGGCGATATCCTGTTCCAGCTTCGTCTTGAAGTCGCTGTACTGGCGGACAAGGGCGATTTTAGAGACAACCCCTACGCCCCCCGCGCCGTCCTGAATAGTGCCAAGTTGTTCCTTGAGACCATCCACGTCGATAAAATCTTCTATATTCAATTCCTGCGGGTACTGAATGGCTTTTTCCGTTTGGCTAGGCATGACCCTTAGGGCAAAACGTTCGGTCTCGCTCACGATCGAGGAGAGGGCCGCCATTTCTTCTTCATACCTGAAATCCCCCGGCTCTGCCTTCTTGTCTGCTGACTTGGAAGGGTCGGTCAGGAATTCTGTGTCCACGGCCAAAAATTTGACCAGGGGAAAGATAGTCCCGGGTTTCAGGTAGTAGGTGTACATCATCTTTTTGATCAACTGAACCGCGAGCCTCCCGGTTCCGCCCAGGCCGATGATATACGTCGGATTGATCGGTTGTGGCATAGCTGCTTCCTCCTTGCTGAACTGCTTTACCTGTACAGATGAATATGGACTTCCTGGTCCCAGGTGACCTTCACGGCAAAAGCCGGGTTCGAGGTATCTGGCCCGATGAGGCACTCAGAGCCGTTTTTGAGAGGCCAGGGTCTCCCAGGGATACAAGGCCTCCCGTCACATATGACTGTTTGTTCAAAAGGCGCGAACCTGACCTCTTGGATTGCCTCCCCGACGATGGCAGCATGGATCGTTCCGACCTCTCCCACACCTTCATCGCGGTGCCTAACAGCCCTGGTCCCCTGCGCGTAGGCGGTAATCTGGATCTCTCCCGGTTCAAAATCCCAGGAAGAAGGGATATTGGGCCTCCGACATTTTTCCCCAAGTTCCTTTGTTTCTTTTAGGGGCAGGGGCTTTGCAAACCTTTTCCATAGGTGTTTCATTTCCGCCCTGCCGCCCCCCTTCAATTGATGACCGATCCTCCTCACATCTTCAGCAAAGACCATTTTCTCGCTTCTCCAGAGACTGCGGTAATCCAGTGGGAGCGTCTCAAAAAAATCCTCCGGGGAGTAGGAAAGAAGTTTCCTCTGCCAGATCTCCATCTTCTTTGTCCGAATGCGCACTTTGTAGGAAACAATCGCAATGGCGATGAGGAGGGCTGCCAGCAGGCCCAGCAGCATGAGGGCCGTCACTATGGCCGACCATGCATAGGCCCCCACCGACGAGGTGCGCTGGAGTTGGACATTCAGGACAACTGGTTTCAGTCTCACCTGAGCCAATGGCGTGTTGATCCTGCCCTTGAGCGTGATGGGCGGCGCGGCAACGGGGAAGACCTCGTCGCTGACCCACGCCGCTTTTTTGGTCAGCTTAATGATAAGGTTCACCGGCCGGTCTCCAGGAAGGACCGCTGTTTCTCCTTTCGGCAATTCATATTCCAAGGTCACGGCGTCCGGTATGGTCTTGGCAGATGAAGACCCACCGAACAGGCCTGCCACGGCGTCAAAGACCAGACTCAAGAAACTCTCGGATGTGCCCTTCAAGTCGTACCGGGATATCCGCTTTTCGTCGGCAGCCTCTATCTCGATAAACCCGTTCTCATCCGGAAAGAGCTTGTTCAGACTCACCTTGCACTCGAGCCTCGATTCCTGCTCACCCGAGAACTTGACGAGCAGGGGATAGGCTGCCTCGGCGGCCGTTTCGACGGGAAGCGACACCGGGTCGAGCTTGCCCCGCACGGCCTTGATGGAGGAAAAAATCCTGCTCCACCATGCGAAGACGCCTGTCCCCGGCTGCTCTTCGATCAGGGCATCCTTCATCACCTGCCGTTCATACTGAATCTTGCGTCCCTGCACATCGAGGGTATAGGAGCGGTCCATGCTGATCTGGCGCGAATATTGCGGGGGCTCTGCCTTCAGATACTGGAAGTCATAGCGGCCTTGTTCTTGAAGCGGAAGCTCTGTCTGATATTCGGGCGCATCGAAGGCAAGCTCCATGGATCGGCCCGACTCCCGGACCGTCGCCTGCAAAACGAGGCGAGTGAACTGGACCGGCGTTCCCCCTCCTTTTGGAAGGAGGCCCACCTTCATGGGAAGGTTCCGGCCTTCCCAGGCAAGAGCATTGTCGAGGTCGAGTGAAAGGGCGTAATTGAGGTCCCCCTCGATGGTGAATTTCCCTATGTCGCTGTAAGCCTTCCCCATGAGGAGTGCCGGGTGATAATGCCAGGCAAAGGAGATGGTGTAAACCCCATCCTGTTTGTAACTGTCCGACAGGGTGAGGCCTCTCGGATCGCTCCCCTCGGCCTTTTCCGCCCTGGGACCCGCGGGGTTGATCTCGTATTTGAAGAAAACGAGTTTGAGGAATTCGGGATACTCGACAGGGAGGTCGTTCCTCGCGTCCCAGAACCGGAACCGGATCTGGACCTGAGAATCCTTTGGATACGAGCCCCCCGGCCTCTCCGGGCTCAGTTCGGCCCTGGCCGTGACGGGGATGTCTTCGAAGGTGATGAGGCTCAGTTTCTCTCCCGATTTCTCGCTCAATCGGATCTTATATTCACCCCTCGGCACGCTCTCTTTGACTTTGACCACAAAGAAACTGGATCTCTCGATGATCTCATAGTCGCCGGCGGTCAGGCTCCCGCCCGATGGGGAAATGACTGCCGTGATGGTGGAACTGCCTGGCCGCGACAGAATCGCCTCCACGGCGTCCTTTGGGCTGTGTTTTGAGAGGGTGATGGTCCCATCCCGGGGGGTTTCCTGGTAGTATCGAACCAGTTTGGTGTCCAGTTGGGCGAAATAGTATTTCCAAAGGGAAAGGAGGAATGTGGGAAGGAGGTCCGAGGCGGCCTCGATTCGGGTGCTGGAACTCCTCTCTCTGATGGGCGCCATGTTTTGCCAGCTCAAAAGCGTGGAGGGGACCTTTTTGGAGGCGCCTGGATGGGGAAGGTAGATGCACCAGGTGGAACCCAATCGCTCGATGTTGGTTGCACCCAGCGTGGAGACGATGTCCTTTGGTCTATCGGGTACGTCCAGTTCTTCGGCATCCGTCATCAGGACAGTCATGTTCCTGTCCGCCGTCACATTCAGTTCCACCAGTTTGTTGACGGCGCAGGTGACGGCCTCCCGAATGCTGGTTTCACCGCCGTACGTGTACTGAGCCCCCGGACTCCTGCGAAACTGATCGAGGCTTTCTACAGGGCCTGCAAACACCACTTTGGCCCTGCTGTCGAAATAGACGGTCAGGAGGTTGACCCTTTTGTCCGGGAACAGCCTGTTGTAGTGAGCGAGCACGTCCACAAACAGGTCGATGGACCTTCTCATCTGGCCAGCGACCGGCTTCATGCTCCCGGACTTGTCGAGAATCAAGGTGACCCACCGTGCGTCGGAGGTCGGGGCCTGAGGGGTGAGGGGCTGGGCGCGGCACAGGCCCCCGGACCCCAAATTGACGAGAATCATCACCATGAACAGAAAGGAAAAGAGATTCATCCGCGCCGTTTTCATTCCGCTCCCCCTTTCGATGCCAGGTCTTTTCTTAGGTATTGATGCAAAATGGCTTATAGTCGATTGATATAGTTATGTCAATAAAAACGCCACACAAAGCGTATTCCCGGAACGAAACGCTCCCTTCGGAAACAACCGTGGCGATGGGATTGGGGTGGGCATTTCTGATCAGGATCGATGAACATCCTGTTCGAATCTGGCAGGGTTCTCTGCCGAATATCTTTCCTGTTGAATTCACGGATGAAAAGGGGTAAATGGAGTGAAAACGATTTGAGTCGTATAAAAGGGGGAGCGAATCACCGCACAAGATCAGCCGAAGAAAGGATTCTTCATGTGAATCTGAATCCCCAATCGATTGCCATGGTTGTGGCAGGGGTCCTCCTCTGCTTTGCCGGGTGGCACCTTTTCCGATTCTCGCGGTATATCATCGGCTTTGTTGTGGGCGCGAGCGTGGGATACGCCTTGGCCGTAACGGCCCTTAAGACCTTCCAAAAACCGTTCCCCCCATCCTGGGAGCCCTGGGTGGTCCTCGCATCCACCCTTCTCTTTGCCCTGTTCGGGGTCCTCCTCATCAAGCTGGTCATCAAGGCGCTCCTCTTCGTGGCGGGGTTTGTGTTCGGGAACCTGCTGGTGGCGATTTATAGCGGGAGCGTAAAGGCAACGACCGACGCCTTCAATATCCAACTCCTCATCGACAGCCTGTCCATCTGGTCGCTGGGGGCCGGCCTTTTTTGCGGGACCCTTTTCATCTTTTTCGAAAAAGGGTTTGTGATTTTGTATTCCTGCGCGGTAGGCGCCTATCTGGTCATGGCCCAACTGGCGGCTCCCCCGCTCCTCTTTTACATCATGCTCATCGCCGGATCGATCGTCCAGCTCTGGATGAGCCGGGGTTCCGGGGTCAAGAATATGCAGGTTGCCCCGGTCGATCGGAGTTGACAGTCTGCCACCCGTGAGGCTCGGTTCCCGGGAAATTTGGAGTCAACACATGGACATTCCGCAGCTTGAAAATCTTCCTGAAGACGGTAAAAAAGGAGAAAACCACTTCAGCATTTTTGTGTACCCTTTCGAACATGGCCTCGCCTTTAAAGAACGCCATGATTTTCTGAACAACGCTCGATTTGCCGGCTGGCGACCTTGGGTATGGAGACTGGAAGATGGGGTTGAACTCTCCGAACTGCCCGTCATGCTGAAGACCTGGTTTCATCCGCCGACCCTTGAGGCCCTCTATCCGGATGCCCACAGACTTCTTCACTGTCGAAACTACTATCGGGATGCCTGCGCCCATTGCGGCAAAGACCCGACCTCGGCAGAGATGGAGGTCGCCTCGCTTCTCAAGCAGGGCAAGACCCGCGAGGAAATTCTGTCGTCGTTGAACATATCCCCCGATGCCGTTACTCCTGCGGAATTCGATGTGGCCGCGCTGGCAGGTGACGGTAAATCGCCGGGTCAGATTGCCGAACGATTAAATGAATCCCGCCGGTCTGTCCAGTTTTACAGAAGGGTTTTCAGGCACAAGGTCGGCGAGTGCACCCGGAATGTCAGGCAGACCCTTTCCTCGACGTTGTTTATGCGGGCAGCCAGCCAGGCGGACGAGACCGGTGAGCTGGCGCCCTTCTGGTTCGAATACAGCCCGGAAAATACCCTTCGGATCACTTTTGACCTGAAATCGAAAGGCGAAAAAGAATGGATCTTTTACCCTTCTGCAAACTTAAATGAGGGGATACGATTCGGTATCGATTGGATCGATGCCTATCTGTTCCCGTTTGGCGTCGGTTTTCTGTGTATCAAGGTTCGTCTGAAGGGAGAGGACGCCCGGATCGACAGGCTGATGGATTTCAATCAGAATTTTCGAGACATCGATGCCCGGGGGAAGGTCTATCGCTGTGAGTCGCGCGTAGAAAATGAGGGCCTCAATAAGATCGAGTTCCTGGGACGATGGCTTGCCGGGTTGAGCAGGCACACATCCGGCAAGGCAAGGGAGCCCATGCAGTTCAGGTTGAAAGACTACAACAGCCGATACAAGATCTTCTCTTTTGCCTCCCTGCAAGGAGATGATTCATACTGGTTTAAAGACATGGCCGGAAAGACCGGGTACTATAAAGGGATAGACCGGCTCGATGCCCTACTCTATGAAATGGCCACCACGTCCAGCATCTCGACACTTAAGCTACAGGTGCGGAAATGGCAGCCCTCCGTAGAATATCTTCAAGGAGATCTCCTTGAAAATAACCGGATATGCCTCTGGAAATACTGGAGGGGAATGGCGCTCAAGGACACGGCTGTTTTCTTAAGTCATGCGGGCAAAGATCAGCCGTGGTCGAAACAGTATGAGGACAAATATTTCCCACTCTATGTCTATGTCCTCAATCTCAAGATGCAGCTCTTTCAGTTTTCCAATCAACTGAATCTGAGACGTCTTCAGGGAAACGACAAGCGGATCCGAAAGGTGCTGGATGATTTCCTGACCTTCAGAAACGAGTTCTGGTTCAGCGAGATATCGCCGAATTTCCAGATGGAGATCCTGTTCAATAGATTTAAGCACGGGCTTGAGGTGGAGACGGACTACCAGGGGGTCAGCACAGAGGTCAGCGACATCTTCAAGTATCAGGAGAGCCGATTCAACCGTGGATTGAATCGAAAGGTAGTGCTATTGACCATAGGGGCCATCGTGGTCGGCTTTTTTGGTATGAACTCCCTTATGCAGGAACCGCCGGAACCGTGGAAAGACATCTGGGACAAGGGAGAGCTGCTGTGGCATTTCTTTGCCATGCTTTCTGTCGGTGTCGCCATTTTAGGCCTGTTGATAGGCGCAGTCCATGGCGCCCGAGTCTTGTTTAGAAGGCTTAAGGATGGACTGCTTCGAAAACAGTAACATCTCATTCAATCTCGCATTCATTGCTTACGGAAGCGTGGCCCAACCACAGATGGGCAAGGTGTTTCTGGATGTGGGGAACCAACTCTGTCCGGGGATCATCGATCACCATCAGCCGGGGGCCGAAAAGGAATGCACGGTATCCTTGCTGCTGCGGTATCCGCACTATGTGCTCGACCACCTAAGGGATACCCCGATCAGTGAAGTGACCCTGGTCACACACATCTCACCTGATCTGGACGCCACAACAGCGGTATTCTTCTGCCATGCCCTCCTGACTGCGGGAGGGTTTCCCCTTTTTGCCAGGTCCATCGCCGCCTATGTCCGGGATATCGACATGGGCATCTGTTTCCGGCGTCAGGACATCGTGACCGTTTACAGCATCTTTACGGCCATGTGCGAGCTGATCCGAAGACACGGGGAAGACCGGGGGTTGTCCGCGGAACAGGTCTACAGGGCACGGGTATCCTGCGTCTTTTCCCTTTGGGAGCACGTGGTTTCACGGATGGATGATCGAACCGACCTTCATTCCTCCGCGGTCTTTGAGTCCCCCCACCCCTTTCAGGATGCCGAGGATATGGTCAGACAGGACCACGCCGTGTATCTGGAGGACCTGAAGAAGGGTAAGAAAGCGGAATTCACGATACCTTTGAAGAGCGGCAGTGGATTGGAGCGTGTGGACGCCCTCCTGATTGCGGACCCTGAGAGCCTCCTGTTCCGTTCATGGGCAAGAGGCGACAGCCGCCACTCGCCACGCGGCAGGGGCTTCACCATGCTGGCCGTCAACTTTGGCAATGAGCGGTATGTGATCAGCCTCGACCCCCAGTCGCCCTACTACCTGAAGGGTCTGGGGGACCTCCTGGAGGAGGCGGAAAACCGGAAGCGGAAACGGTTGTGCCGGGAAAGGGTAGGTGAAAACCGGCCCGGCTATGACAGCCCCGATCCCTGGTATGACGGCCGCAATCCATTGCACAACTACACCATCGTGGACACCCCTCGATCCGGCACCGTGCTCACATGGGAGGAGATCAAGGAGATTATCTATCGTTTTTCTTCAGAGTACCGATGACCATTGCGAAACCATGAAGCACCCGGGACCGGATTGTGGATCTGTCCTGCCAGCGCGAGCTTTGGACCCCTAACCGGTGCCTGTGAAGTCCCATATGGAAACGCGGCATTGTTTGAGGATTCAGAAAACCATTTAAACCCACTTACCAGGTACAGGAGGACCCATCATGGCCATTGACATCCAGTTTGTGCGCGATCTGCTCCATGAGGATTTCAAAAATGTATTTGAAAAACCCTCGTCCGACGACGGAGGGGTCTTTATGGTCCCTTTTCAAACATTCCAGGTAGTTCTGCAAGTGAATAACCAAAAAGACTACGTTTGCGCAAAGCTGCCGGGCCTCGTAGCGTTGAAAGGGGGAAACAAGGCGGCCGTTCTCGAAAAGGCGATGGATCTCAATTACCAGCTTATCCTGGGAAAATACTGCTATGATCCGGATGACGGTGAGCTGGCCTTTGAGACCACCGTACCCACCAATGACTTTGAAGCCCCCTGGGAGAGATACACCACGTTAATCAAGAGGCTGATCGGCGTTGCCCTACACACTGGCGAGGGCGATGGCGCCCTTCTCCGGGAAATGGCCTATACCGGGAAGTGGCGTGAGCAGGAGGAGGAAAGCGAAGCCGCTTCTCCTTACGAAGGCGTGTGCTCGCCCATCAGGACCGGCGCCGTTTCCTTGGATGATGTTGCTGAGGAAAAACGGGCTGAGCTGATCGATATCGTGATAGAGCATGCCATACAGTCGGGCAAGGACAAGGTGGAGGATTATCCCGAGGAATGGCAGGCCTTGATCCGGGAACGGCTCGACAGCGGTTCCGACTCGGGGGCGGAAATTTAGTGCTCTTATTGTCTGGTTTTCTGTCATCTGTACAGTCAGAAGTTCTTGTAACCACATGAAATCATTCAATCCCAAATTCCATGTCGTCATTCCGGCGAAAGCCAGAATCCAGTGCCTTTTAGGTATGATACGGTTCCTGGATGCCGGATCAAGTCCGGCATGACGGGAGAACTTTGGACTCTCAAGCTGTCATGAAAAACAAGAAAATATGGCCATCCTTAAACTGCATGCCTATCATTCCGTCATTCCGGCACGTTTCTGGCCGGAATCCAGGAATACGCCGGACTGGATTCCGGCTGAGGGCATGCCGGAATGACGGGACAGCACACAGCCGTTTTGGTTGCGGTTATCCGCGTTAGGGGAGATCCGGCAGTGGCAACGATACCCCAGTTTTCAGAACAAATGAAGAAGGCTCTTTTCGCGGCCAAGAAGGCGGCCATTGCGATAGGAAGAGACAGAGAAAAGGGTGAGACGCAAAACATTCCTGTTGAGGCCTGGGAACTCCTGAACGGGCTCTTTCAGGTGGCTCCCGATGCAGTGAACGAATCCCTCACACCCTTGCTCTCCTCGCGACGAATGAGCCTACGCGACCTTCCGTGGGTGGACCTCAAGAACGTACCGGACAGCGTTATCGAGGGAAAGCAATTCCGTGTGATCACCCCGGCGGGTGAAAACTACATTCAGCGCGCCCGCAAGATGGCAGGGAAAGAGGCCCTGAAGCCCGAGCATCTTCTGGAGGTCATCCTGGCAGAGCCGGACGGCAGCCTCAAGAACATCCTTCGGGAAGAGCCGTATTACCGCCGGATGGACTCCTTTCTGAAGAAGCGCATCATCGGCCAGGACGTGTGTATCGAGGCCTTGATCCAGGGTCTGAAGGTAAGCCGATTGCGGTTGAATGCAGACAAGCCGTTTTCCTTTGCCCTGCTGGGACCCACCGGCGTGGGCAAGACCGAGATGGTGAAGCAGGCGGCCCGATTTCTTTTCGGGGAAAAAGAGGAAAAGAGTCGGTTCCTGTGTCTCAACTTGAGCCGCTATCAGATGGAGACGGCCCATGAACTGATCTTCGGCGGGAGTCCCTGGAAGGGGCAGCCGGGGGAGGGGCTCTTGTTTCCCTTTTTCAAATCCATCTCCAAGAAGATCCCGGGCAGCAGCATCGACTATCGGGTGGAGGCGCCCTGCGTCATCCTCCTCGATGAGATCGAAAAGGCCCATTACAGCCTCTTTGCCGCCCTCCTGGGTCTGCTGGATACGGGCCTGGCCGAGGTCATCCACGAACAGCAGCATTTCCGGTTTCAGCTTGCCAGCAACAGCCTCGTTTTCATGGCCTCCAATGCCGGCGCGACCCTGTATAACGACCCTTCCATCGGAAGCCGGTTTCTCCAGGACCAGGAGCTGATCAAGGAGGCCCTCCAAAAGGAGGGTGGATGGGAGCCGGAGGAAACCACAGGGACGCAACCAGCGGGCCGGTACGGACCAGGAGGTGGATTCCGCCCTGAATTCCTGAGCCGGGTGGACCGGTATATCCTGTTTTCCAGGCTTCAGCCGTCCCACATGGAACAGATCGCCCAGCTCAACCTCGCAGCCCTGGAGGAACGGGTGATCGGCCAGAACCTCTTTCCCCAGCTTCGATCCGTCTCCTTCGATCCGGCCCTGAAAACCCTCCTGGCCTTTAAGGACGGGTTCCAGTACGGGGTCCGCAACCTCAAAACCCTCATCGAAAACACCTTTGTGCCTCCGCTCATTACCTATCTCGATGAAATCGATCCCGCGGGGGTCGAGGAGATTCAGGTGATCCTCGCTGATCCCCCATTCAAGTCCCGCATGTGCCAGGACGAGGGAAAAATCCGGGTCCTTGCGGTGGACGACCCGGAAGACCTGCGGGATCCCAGCGATTACCGGAACCATTTCTCCGACATGGGCATGGAATGGGATTCGGCCGCAACAGTGGGCGAAGCCTTGAACCTCCTTAAGGAAAACGATTACCTGTTTGTGCTCATGGATCTTCTGGAAGACGTGCTGGCCCAGATTCGAAGGCGATATCCGCATGTGCCGGTCTTCATCTTTTCGGACGAGACGCCCCTCGAACAGGTGAACCGGGTACTGCGGGCAGGGGGGGCTCGAGATTTTCTCCGGAAAGACCTGGATGAGGCCGAGATCCAGAGGCAGTTAAGCGTATTCCGCCAACTGGCCCTTGACCAGCAGCGCACCCGCCTGATGAAAGAGTACCTGTCAGGCCAGTCCAACGGCTTCTCCTTTGAGCTGGCGCCAGCCCGGAAGGAAGGAAACACCCTTGTCCTTGAAGTCCGAAACGTGCAGCCGGTTTACACCCCGCGCACGGACGATCTGGCCCTCTATACCCAGACCCTTGCCGATGTGCGGCTTGTGGATGTTCAGGGGATCGAGGCGATTCGGCCCCAGGTGGAGGAACTGATCGCCATTCTCAAAACCCCTCGGGAGGCCCTGGCCCTGGGCGCCCGCCTTCCCAGAGGGGTCCTCCTCCACGGGCCGCCCGGCACCGGCAAGACCATGCTCGCCATGGCCATGGCCTCCGAGTCGGGGCTCCCCTTTCTCCATACCTCCTCGGCCACACTGCAGGGCCGATACGCCCGGTTTGGGTCACAGGCCATGACCGCATTTTTCAACCAGGCCAGGCGCAATGCCCCCTGCATGGTCTTCATCGATGAAATCGACGGGATCGGGGGGGTGAGAACAGGTCTCCAAGATTCACAGCTTCTCCACGCCCTGCTGACCGGGATTGACAGCATCCAACGCCACGAGCTCATCCTGTTCGTCGCAGCTACCAACCGGCCCGAGGTTTTGGATCCGGCCCTGGTTCGGCCTGGACGTTTTGACCGCAAGCTTCACATGGGTCCGCCCTGCAAGGAGGGGAGAAAGGCTATTTTGAGGAGAATCCTCAAGGACTACGATGTCGCTTCCCTGGATGAGGAGCGGCTGGCGGTCCTGACCGCGGGGTTCACCGGAGCCATGCTGGTGAATCTTATGAACGAGTCGGCCCTGGCCGCCCGGCGAAAGGCCCGAAAGGTCATTGACCAGGAGATGATCGAGGAAACTCTGGACCTGGTGCGTTACGGACCCGAGACGGAAATGGTCATGGATCAGGAGGCAAGGCGCCAGGTGGCGGTCCACGAATTGGGGCATGGCCTTCTTACACTGGAATTCGGGCTGGAAACCCTGCACAAGGTGAGCATGATCAGCCGGAGCGATTTCCTGGGCATGAGCAGGGTCCTGCCCGATGAGAGACCCGCGGGCAGACACAGGGGATACTGGCTCCGGAAGATCGCCGTGTGCCTGGGGGGCCGCGTGGCCGAGTCCCTGATTTACGGAGAGGAACAGGGTCAATTGCCTGGCGTAGAGAGCGATTTCGAGAGGGCAACGGAAATGACCACGGCCATGGTCTGTCAGTGGGGCATGTCCCCTGCCCTGCGCGGCGGGCTTGTGACTTCCACGGTGGACCATCTGGGTCAGACATCCCTGGAAAGGCATTTCTTCAGCGATGAAACGGCCCGCACCATCGACCAATCCGTCCAGGAGATCCTCAAACAGGCCGAGGCCCTGGCCCTGCAGGGGCTGGAGAAATGGAAGGGCCACATCCCCCAGTGGGCTGATCTACTGGTGGAGGAAGAGGAACTCTCCGGCGATCGGCTCAAGGGTTTGATGAGGCAGGCCGCTGTTTGATGGACAAAGCAAACGGGACCAGCCTACCCTGGTCCCCAAGCTCCAGCTCCTCTCTGGTTCCCAATCCCGCCGTTGGCGGGACCAGCTTGGGAACCCCCCGATCCGGGAAGCTCGAGCTTCGGCTCGCTCGCATTGGGAAAGCTTCACCATGATCGGTTACAAAACAACGGCAGGACAGGGCAAATCCAAATAACCGCATCAGCGATGAGCCTGCCCCGCACCATAAACATCTGAAAGGAGATTCTATCCCATGACAACAATTCCAACCCTTACACTCAAAACAACAGCGTCCCCAAAAACGAACAAGAAACCGAGATCGCTTGACAAAAATATGTGGTCCGGCCTTATGGCCCGTGCGATCATGACTCAAAACCGACTGCGTTCGCGGGAAAAGGTCCTGGTCTTCTTTGAAGGGAAACCGAACCTCTTTCCATGCGGCGATCAGGAGAAGGGCGTAGCCCTGAAGGAGACATCCCGGGACAGGAAGGCCGACAAGTTCTGGATGGGCCTCAATGCCTGGAAAGCGAGGGGATTATTCCATGGCTCGAACCGGGCGGATGACTCAAGGCAGATCAATCGCTGATCGTCTTGGATCCCATTGGCTTGGTTCAAAATCGATTGTTTTTATTGTGGATACTCACTGACTAAATTTGTTCATTGGTCGATGAATAAGATTGAGAGCGTCGCCGGACCGGAGTCTGGCCCGATCAGATGAAGGGACTCGCCCCCGAAGGCAGGCCGCGGATCATCCATCCAATAGCCAGGAGGCATACTCATGGATCTTGCCTGCGAGAAAATAGGGGAGATTCAGCAGGGTACAGGTTTTGCCACCCGGCGTTGCAATCCGGGCCTTCTCGAGAGGTCCGGACCATAAACGGATGGCAAAGGGGTGGTTCGTTTGCTCAACAAACTGATGCAAGGACCTGAGAGTCCCTGTCTTGCCTGCCTTCACCTCGATGGGAATGACGTAAGGCCCGGCTTGAAGGATGAAATCCACCTCGGCATTGGACTGTTTTTTTTCGCGGACCCAGAAAGAAGGTTTTCTGGAGATTTTCATGTCAGAAGCGAGGAGTTCCTGTCCCACGATGTGTTCGGCGAGGAGACCCTGGTAGAATGAGTGGAGGTCTTGTGCCTTGAAAAAAAATCCCTGAAGACCCGCGACATAGTTGATGAGACCTGTGTCCAGGAATTGAAGCCGTGGTGATTTCTTCAGGTCAGGCCGGATAGGCAGTGCAGTGGATGTGGAAGGGTAAAGCAAATGGATGATCATAGCCCGTTCAAGGGTCCTGAGGGCTTCTCCCATTTCCCTGGACTTGTAGTTTGAATTGCCGAACCCCGCGAATTTGATGCGCTTGCCCGCCTCCAGGGGTGCAGAGGCAATGGCGTGGCCGATGATGTGGGCCATGCCAGGGTTTCGGGCATACTTTCGCACGTCCTCTTGAAAGGACATGATGAGCGACTCGTACACTTCAGTCAGGTCTCCCAGTCTGGCCCCTTCGACATGCCGTCTTACGATCTCGGGCATCCCGCCGATGAGTGCGTATTGATGGAAGAGCTTGAGCAATGTGGGGTGGGCAACGGCCGGAAAAGGGATTTGGTGATAATATTCCAGGGCCTTTTCCTCTCCGGTGGCCGCAAGGAACTCCTGGAAGGTCAACGGGTACATGAACAGATACTGCACCCTGCCGACCGGAAAGGCCGGTTTGTCCACATCGATGACCGTCTCCAGGAGGGATCCAGCGGCAATCACGTGGGGCTGATTTGGGGACTCATAAAAGAAGCGCATATACGCCATAGCCTGAGGGGAATTCTGGATCTCGTCGATGAAAAGCAGGGTCTTTTTTCCGGGGGACCCCGAGATCTTTTTGAAAAGATAAATGGCCTCCGTCAACTCTTCAACTGAGAGGTTTCTCGTGAACAGGTTCGCATCTTCAAACTTTTCCAGGTTGAGATACGCATACTGGTCAAACTCCTCGGAGAACATGTCGACCGCAGTGGTCTTTCCCACCTGTCTGGCTCCCCGAAGCACCAGCGGCTTACGATGCGCCGATGTAGCCCATTCTCTGAGTTGGGTGATGACCTTTCTTGAAAACATCGTCCATATGCTCCCGCATGCCTTAATATGGGTTCTTGTATCAAAGTCAGGGTATTTTTATACTTCTATTGTCATAAAGTCAACCCTTTTTGTGTTTGGAAGGTCGGAAAAGGCCGTTCTACCTTTTTGCATGGTTAGATCAAGTAAAAAATGATAAAAGTGTAACCGGAGGAAATAAAACAGTAACGGACCGTAAGGGGCTTGAGCTCCGGCATTCAGGGCCTTGTCGCCGGAATGAGATACGAATTGAGACTTCACCGCCTTCTCTTTAAAGAGATGAAAAGAACTGGCGGGCGTCCTTGAGCAGAAGAAGAAGCTGGTTTTCGCGAAGAGGTGAAGGAATAAATCCGAAACGCTGGTAGAATTGAGATGCCTCTCGTCAAGGGGGTGGGTTAGAAGGCCCGTATGCCGGCCTGTTCGGCAATCCATAGTGTGCGACCAATAGCGTCCTGGAGAACTCCTCTCCCCACACCCCGCCCCTGATAGCTGAGAGACACGGCAAGTCGGGCGAGGATCACAACAGGGATAGGGCTGGCGCATGCCTTTGCGGAAGCGTTCGGGGACCTCCAGCGTAGCCACCTCGCCAACGGTGAGACTGTAGTACCCAATCACCTGACCATCTTCGGTCAGCACAAAGGTCCTGGCAGATCCACTGGCCTGGGGCTGGAGGGCATGACGTTTCAACCACTCGTTCATGCCACGTTCGTAGCAGTCAAAGGACCCAAAAGAGTGGCCTTTATGGATAGCCTCGGGACCGATCAGGCGCATGGTCAATTCCAAGGTGAAGGCCTCGAAAACAGGTCAGTCAGCCCCGTGTTGAATTCCGGGGATCGATCCAGAAGCTCTACAAATTGCTGGTATTTTTCCCGGGATACCATAAAAAGCTGCTGATCCAACAGGGCCTGCTCAGCGGGCTCACAGGCATTGTCCGTGACAAACTCTGTCAAGGATTTGTGACAGGCGTCTGCCGCATGACGCAGGACAGCCTCCTGCTCCGGGGTGGCCCGGAGTCCGATACGAGACGATTTTGCAGGCCGCTTTCTAAGCTGTTTTGCCGAGGGCATCATCGGTCCCATTATGGATGATTTGGTGTAGGTTATGCACATATGTGTTGAAAAAGGCCGGATGCTGGGTGTGAGTTGCCACTGGCTTTACTTCACACTTCGCAATACGGATATCATGGCCGCCTTGAATAAGGCTCCACTTTTACTTAAGGCCGTTGATTCACGTCATTTCAAGGGCACGATTTTCGGGGTCAAACTTACCCTGGAGGTTCTTGGGGAAGCCGATCTTGAGTCGAGTGGCGAGATCGATATCGTCGCTGACGTCCGCATGCCTTTTAGATTGGGTCGAACGCATACGGTTGCTCACTATCGTTACCGGCCTGTCGAAGAGAACATCACCACCTTAGACCTGCAACTCGATCTGGAGACAACCGGTCTGTTTATGGCGATATACGCGGCCTTGCTTCGACATCGCATCGATGACTATTTGAATCGCGTTATGTCAGATAATGAACGGGCTGCCATCCTTGTGCAAGAAAATGATGCAGCCCTGAAAGATATCTTGTCGGATTCCCAGAGGGAACGTATTGACCGTTTCAGGGCGACGTACGGCGAGAGGTTTTTAGCCAAGCCAAAGGGTTCCCAGGAAGAGCCGCGGGATATGATCGTGAGTGACAAGCCATTGTGGGAGCCGGAACTGATCGAGCTAACAGAGTTGTACTCACGGTTCCAAAGGAGCGCCGATAAGCTAGAGAATGAGCTGGTTCGCATCCGGGAAACTCGCGATGCGGTTGCCGCCCTCCTTATCGCGCGGCGAATGCTCGAAGTCATTGTCGCACATGTCTGCCAGAGAAATCTGCAGCGCACGCGGGGCACGGAACCTCTATCATCCATTATTGACAAAATTATCCGCGCTGAGTGTGTACCGGAGTACGTCACAACATCCATGAGCAATTTGAACCGTTTATCGACCTACGGCGCTCATCCAAAGGACTTCTCTCCCCGCCAGGTCAGGGAAGCGCTGATGGCACTTTGTTCCATCATGGAGTGGTACGCTTGTTATTGTCAGGATGGGGAGGTGAGCAATCGGCCTAAACCCCCATAATGAAAAGGTTCATGTATGATGACTCTGATGGCTCTCTTCTGGTTGGCCCTCATCACCGTTCTGCTCGTTCGCCTCGGATGGCAGTATTGGACTTACCCCGAGATGTCTTCAGCAACCATTGAGTATCGCTCAGACCATCCCCTGATATCGGTTATCATTCCGGCGAGGAATGAGGAGACAAATATTGGCGTGTGCCTGGAACATATCCAAGACCAGACCTACCCGACCGATCGCTACGAAATCATCGTCGTTGACGACAATTCGACAGACAAGACCGCCGCTATTGCAGAGAAATGTGTATTAAAGCATATACAACTGTTGCCCGCCGGGCAGATCATGGATGGATGGCAGGGCAAACAAAATGCCTGCCATGTTGGTGCACAGCGGGCCCATGGGGAAATGCTGTTGTTTCTGGATGCCGATACGTTCGCAGGACCCAAGATGCTGGAATGTTGCCAGCGGACCATGGACGAACAGAAGTGCGATCTTCTGTCTTTCACTCCCCATGAGGAAGTCGCGGGCTTCTGGGAGCGAGCCCTCATGCCGTGGGGATTTGTTCTCCTGTCCCTTAGCTTCAATTTCCTTAGAGTCAACGACCCAAATCGATCCGAAGCGATTGCCAACGGACAATGTATGATGTTTCGACGATACTGCTACGATGCAATTGGCGGCCACGCGGCTGTTCGGGATCAGGTTCTTGAGGATATTGCACTTGCACATCTAGTCAAACAGCAAGGGTTCCGCCTCTTTTTTGCAAGGGGGGAGAACCTTGCACGAACCAGAATGTACCGGCATCTCACCGATCTTCGGCACGGGCTGCGCAGGATTATTCGCCGAATCCTGCAGAAACGTTCCGTCGCCCTGTCTCATGTTCTTGTTGCGATGCTACTGGCTATTTCGCCTCTTGCGGTTCCGGGAACGCTATTGATGCTTGCCGGCAAAGCAACCACATTGGCATTTGCCATAGCGGTCTGGGCTTCGCTTTCTTTTTTCGGCATGGCCGCCTGGATATGCAACTACTTCAGGATCCCTTTGTCCTGGGCCCTTCTTGCACCACTTGGATTTGGGCTCTGGGGAATAATCGTTCTTGATGCAGCCGTACTCGGCAAAAGGCGTCCCCTTTCCTGGAAAAATCGAACCATTGTTGAATGAGCTGGAGCGAACTGGAGTGCATGATGGTGAATTACTGACTGGTCATGCGGCAAATCACCTTTACGAGGTTAACAAAATCGCCAATCGGGTAGACGGGGGCCTTCTCGTGAACAGGTTCGCATCTTCATACTTCTCGCGTCACTTCACTTGCCTGCGCCGCCAGGACATGCTTTTTGTCATAGCGATTTCGGGCACGGCGCTCACCATCATCGGCAGCGACTTGCTTCCCATGAAGCCGGTGCACATTGCGTTGTCCTGTATCACGTTCTTGGTCATCTTGCTCGGAATGAATAGCGAGAGACGTCTCACGAGTTACATGGGATCGTAAGCTCGGCGTGCCAGAGCCAGCATGGCATGACGCTCGTCTCGGACGGATACGCCGATGTTCAGGGGTGTAGATTCATGTTTTCCAACGCGCGGAGTCGTTCTTCTCTTCTACGCATTGTTGCTTGTCGATTGGATTTTCATCTGAATTGCGAATGTGTGCAACCATGCGCTGCAGCGAACGGCGCTACCGCGTCCCAGCTCAATCGGTGCGCCTCGTGGCCGCTGTCGCTGAGCTTGGGTCGTTATGTATTTTATTAATAGCAGAAGATATGGAAGATTTTTCTGCTTGGCTATTGAATGAGGGGATTATGGTTCAACATACAAAACAAATTCCTGCCCGCACTAAATCTCCATCGAGTTTGTTTCTTATACGGCCCATCACCATATTTGTAATGGTATTGGGCTTCGTTGGATTAGCATATGGCGAAGATTTTGAATTATTTGTGCAATTAGGTCATTCGGGTCGCATTAATTCAGTTAATTTTTCGCCTGATGGGAATTTCGTATTGTCTGGGAGCACTGACAACACATTGAAGCTCTGGAATGTTAATACAGGCCGGGAGATCAGAACCTTCAGGGGGCACTCCGGTAGTGTCAATTCTGTTTCCTTTTCACCTGATGGGAATTTTGTGTTGTCTGGGAGCACTGACAAAACACTGAAACTCTGGAATGTTAATACAGGCCGGGAGATCAGAACCTTTAGAGGGCACTCCGGTAGTGTCAATTCTGTTTCCTTTTCACCTGATGGGGAATATGCTGTGTCAGGTAGCAATGACAAAAGTCTGATTTTATGGGATATTGACAAAGGTGAAAGAATTAAAGTGTTTTGTGGACATAATGCTGCAATTCTGTCTGTGGCCTTTTCTTTCGACGGACGCTATGTCGTATCAGGCTCCGGTGAATCGGGGTACCATTATCCAAAAGGAAGGGGAAACGCAAAATTTCAAACAAAAGATACTACTATTAGACTGTGGGAAGTCTCCAGTAGTAAGCAACTTAAAGCATTTGAAGGTCATTCTCGTGAAGTAATCTCTGTCGCCTTTTCTCAAGATGGGAAACACATCTTATCCTCAGGTTTGGATTCGACAGTGCGCTTCTGGGATGTAGAGTCAGGTAACCAAATTTGGTCTTATGACCCTGATGAGTATGGAAATCGCCTGTATTGTGCTATTTCACCAGGTGGAAGGTATGCATTGGTCGGCGTTACTGACGCTTACAAACATTTCAATGGCCAAGGGCACACAAGATTATTGGAGTTATCCACAGGCAAAATAATTCGGGAATTTCAAGAGGATCATGCAGAGACTTTGTGCTTTTCCCCTAATGGGGACCATTTTTTATCAGCCAATTATACCAATGCGTTGCATTTGTGGGATGTTTTAACAGCGAAAAAACCAAAGACATTTGGGGATTATCTTAATCAACCAGTCTATTCAGCCCTTGTCACACCCGACAATCGAAAGATTCTATCAGCATATGAGGATGGGGTACTAATCCTTTGGGATTTAATGACCGGTGAACTTGTCCAAAAGTTTAAGGGGGAATCTTGTGCTTATGGTCTTGCAATTTCACCTGATGGGGAGTATGCATTCTCAGCTCATGGTGATCTTCAAGGGAGATGGGGTACAGTCTGCCTTTGGGGAATCGCATCGGGTAAACTAATTTGGGCTTATGAAAGAGATGATGTTCTTTCGGGTTCCCAACCATTATTTTCCCCAGATGGCAGATATGTAATTACCTATAGTTGCGATAACGAATTACGTCTTTGGGATCTTCAACAAAGGAAACAGCTCGATTTTTTTCCAGAAAATACCTGGTCAGGAAATTTTACTTTAGACGGAAAATATATTGTCGTTACAACTGAAGATCATGATGTTGATTGGCATACTCCTGGTTCTGGAACAGTAACTGCTGTAAGAAGAGGTGTGGAGTTTTTAGATGCATCGACAGGTAGTAGAGAAAAAAGGTTTAAGGGGGACTATGGAAGCACATACCCAATTGACCTATCGTCTGATGGCAAGTATGGGCTTTCAATAGCTGGAGGATTTAAAGAAGACGAGTATCTCAAAATTTGGAAATTATCATCCGGTAATGAAATAACACGAATTAAAGCACACTTAGGAAAAATTTATTCGGCTAAATTTTCACCAAGTGGCAATATGATCGCTTCAGTGGGCGTTGATAACAAGATCATTCTCTGGAAGGCACTGTCAGGGAAAAGACTCAAAACGCTTTACGGGCACTGTGGAAATATTAATTCAATTGCATTTTCTCCAAACGGAAAGAATTTGGTTTCAGCCGGAAGTGACGGAACCGTTAGGATCTGGGATATTTCGTCGGGAAAAGAGGGCGTAAATTTAATACGGTTTGAAAATGATGAATGGCTATCAATTATTCCTGAAGGTTATTTTAATGGGTCGCCTAATGGTGCTAAATATATAAATGTCCGGAAGGGGCTCTCCATATACAGTATAGACAATTTTTTTGAAGATTTTTACAACCCGACAATCATTGCTCAGGTTCTTCAAGGTAAAGGCCTAAAAATAAACAACATTCACTACTGTCCAAAATAAACTGAAAAACCGTCTTCTTGGACAGGTAACTACCTGATTTTACATGGACAGGTAGTCAATTGTGATTTCAGGTTGTCTTTGCCGTCAAATGCTGTCCAAAAGCGGCGAGGCCAGCGACCGAGCCTCGGGAATCGCAAAGAACCCTGTCCAGTATGCAAAATAAGGTTTTTTGAGAGCTTCATGCGGGCTACGAGCAAATCGTTCGAAGCTTGGCCCCTCCGTTTGCTGTCCAAAGAAAAACCGATTTTGGCTAAGAGTGAATGACGATTATATTAATCACGGCGGTGGACCCTGGAGGTTGGACAGCCTGAGAGAGGAATAAGCTCTGAGCAGTGGTGGTTCATGAGTAAAAATGGGCGTAAAAATGGGGACGTCTATGATTTCATGCTTTTGAGTCGATTAGCGCGAAACGATTCTCTCTTTCGATTTGTTGCCCCCTCATGGATGAACGACTTACTGCCGATTGGCATATAGTTAGCCTTTTTCCAATCTCTATGGTCGTCATGCCAAGCCTTCTGCGCGCCCAAAAACATAAAAGGCTTCGCGCTTGAACGGTTTGTGGAGATTTTCCGAATGCCGTCACCTGCTCCATTTCCATTCCCATCACTTCGGCAACCCGTGCCGTCAATCGATCGAAATCATAGCCCCTGGCTTTTAAATCGTATTTCTCCTCAAATTCCTCCTCA